>JGI12316J15310_10000030_pt4 | contig 96541 bp, 74 predicted proteins | sample MarCyaLeptolynsp_FD_15310 | JGI IMG/M metagenome (IMG submission 15310) | reverse complement strand
GCCAGTTTCCACCGGTCTCAGACTATTGAGGAACTGGTGGCAGCAGCAGGTTGTGAACTGTGGTATCTGCCCACCTATTCTCCAGACTTAAATAAGATTGAGCGGTGGTGGTTTGTCCTCAAGAACTGGATGAAGCAACGGTGGGATGAATTTGAGACATTTCGCGATTGTGTCGACGATGCTTTCAAACAATGTCCTAACGTTTATGCGTAGTGCTATAGAAATTGAGCGAACATGCTTAAATGCAATCAGAGCCTGGTCGATTTGTGCACGATCGGGTGAATGAGCCAGTACTTCACCGCGAAGGACGTTCCACTGATCGTCCGATTCCGTATCTGCAATCAAGACCCACTGACGAAGATAGTGGCTATAAATTTCTTCCAGGCTTAAGATTTCACCTGTTGGTTTGTCAAACGATTAAATTCTCATTGCATCGCTCATCTCTATTCAGGTAGAAGGGTTGCGGTCAAGGTCGCATGCTGCAAGCTCGTATTCGCTAGATTGGCTCCGGTCAGATCGGCCCGTGTTAAGTTGGCCCCGCTGCAGTCCGCTGCCGTTAGATTGGCCTGGTTGAGCAACACCCCCCGCAGACTGGCGGCAATCAGAGAGGCGCGACTTAAGTTTGCACTGCTCAAGTTTGCTAAATCCAGATTTGTCTTGCGCAGGTCGGTGTCCCGCAGATCGGCTGCTGTTAGACAGGCCCAAACCAGGTCAGCATGCCGCAAGCTGGCTCCCTGAAGATTTGCGCTTGCCAAAATCGTACCTCCTAACTTAGCAAGGTTGAGGTTGGCCCCGCTGAGATTTGCCTGACTCAAATTGACGCCGCTCAAGTTTGCCTTCACCAGGTTTGCCCGACTCAGGTTGGCCGCAGTCAAGTCAACTTCCCAGAGCCTTGTCCCCTCCAGGTTAGCCAATGATAGATCGACGCCACGAAAGTCTCGCTGTCCGGTCGCATAGCGCTCTAATAATTCCTTCCTATCCACAGACTGATTGCCCTCAAGCGTTTTCGCGTTCCTGGTACAGGCGGTCGAGTTCGTGCTGCATCTGAGTGCAGACTTGATGATAGCAGGTTTGGACGTAGGTGCGATCGCGTGCTGCTGACCGGCCCGACTGTTCAAAGACAATCGGCGCGCAGACCCGAGTCCAAATCTGCATCGGCAGCGGCCAATTCGGCAGCGGCCCCACAGACAATCCCCACGGCAGACCCAAATAAATCGGAAACACCTCCGGATCCAGACCCAACAACCACGGCATCCCCCACTCATGCAGTCGCCGCACCTGGTCGTAACAATCCCCCAACACCATCAGCGTGTCGTGCGCACCGCAAGAGATGACCGGCACGATCGGCACCCCATACCGCAGCGCCAGCTTCACGAAACCCTGTCGCCCGGCAAAGTGAATGCGGTTGCGTCGGCTGTGGGGCCGAAAAACATCCTGCGCTCCCCCTGGATATACCAGGACACTCGCCCCTTTCTGCAACGCTGCGATCGCCATCTGTGGATGAGCTATCACTGCCCCCATCTCCGCTGCCAGTCGTGCCAGCTCCGGATAGCCTAACCAGATATTACGATGCATCAAACCGTAGGCCAGACGCTCCGTACCAAACCGACGAAACCAGTCATACATCACCATCGACATATCCGGAGCCGCCAGACCGCCATTGTGAGATCCCACAATCAAAACCTGCCCCTCTGATGGCATGTTTTCCCAACCATCGGTTTTCACCCGAAAGTAATGATGATAAAACCAATCCCAGACCGGCATAAACGACTCAATCGTTTTGGGATCCCGTGTCTCTAACGACCAACCTTGATGTTGACTATAACCTTGACGATGATTCATAGTACCGAGCGAGAGATGGCTAAACTAGGTAACTCGCAAATCAGCATTCTTGCCAATTCATAATATTTTCTTATCAATCCAAAATTAAGTTTACTTTGGTTATCTTATAAAGATCTGTACGTACATGGCAGATTGAGTTTTAAATTCAGAGAAGGGTTGAAATGCTACTGCTGAGGAGTGGGATTGAGTAAAGCGATAATGATGAAGGGGTCTAGAGCAGTGTCAGGGTTGGATTGGCTGCGGTTGGGGCTGGCGGTGATGGTGGCTCGTGCGATCGCGTTTTTGGTGCGGCGATTGCGGTTGGGGGCAGCAAGCGTGTTGCCAGGGACAGTGGCGCGGCGGTTGCAGCCCCAGATTCTGAGTTTGCTCTGTCGGCAGGTGACCGGGCCAATTGTTTTAATTGCAGGGACAAATGGCAAAACGACGACGTCGCTGTTGTTGCGATCGCTATTAACCCATCGCGGCTGGCAGATCGTGCATAATGCTGCCGGGGCCAACCTGGAAAACGGTCTGATTACAGCACTCTTAGAGCGCACCAGTCTGGTTGGCAGATTGGGGGCGGACTGTGTCTTGCTGGAAGTGGATGAGAATGTGTTGCCCAAAGTACTGGCTCCCATTCAGCCCCAGTTCATTTTGTGTTTGAATTTATTCCGCGATCAGCTGGATCGCTATGGTGAAGTGGACACGATTAGCCAGCGCTGGCGAGCGGCAATGAGCGATCTCCCTTCAGAGACAACGGTGGTGTTGAATGCAGACGATCCGACGCTGTCCTATTTGGGGCAGCAACTCAGCCAACGCACCATCTTTTTTGGCCTCAACCAACCGGCGGACTATCTAGAGGAAATCCCCCATGCAGTGGATTCGATTTACTGTCCGGCTTGCGGCGCTTCCCTGGACTATCAGGGAGTATATCTGTCCCATTTAGGTGATTTCCAGTGTCCCCAATGCGGTTTCAAAAAAAGCACCCCTGCCCTGGAGAGCCAGGATTGGCCGCAGATTCTCATTGGTCTGTATAACAAATACAACACGCTGGCAGCCGTATCAGTGGCGAAGGAGTTGCAGCTCGAGCGAGGGCAGATGCTGGAGACCATTGCCAATTTTCGGGCAGCATTTGGTCGGGCAGAAGAATTGAGGGTCGGCGAGAAGAGTGTCCGTATTCTGCTGTCGAAAAATCCGGTGGGGATGAATGAAACGATCCGGACAGTGAATCAGGTTACCCAGGATCGAGGCCAGGAGCGCACGCTACTGTTGGTGTTGAACGATCGCATTCCGGATGGAACGGATGTGTCTTGGATTTGGGACGTGGATACGGAGAAGTTAGTGCAACAGGGAGGATCGCTGGTCATCAGCGGCGATCGCGCTTATGATATGGCGCTGCGGTTGCAATATAGTCAGGTGGGGCAGGGAACGGGGAATGGGGAACGGGGAACGGGGAATGGGGAACAAGAAAGCAATTCCCCCCTCGCAACAAACCATGAACCATTAACCATGAACCATGAACCATTAAACATAAACAAGTGTCAATTGATTGTGAAGGAGGAGTTGCAGGATGCGATCGCAACAGCGCTGGAACTGACACCCACCCGCGAAACCCTTTATATCCTGCCCACCTATTCAGCCATGTTAGAAGTGCGGGAAGTGCTGACGGGTCGGAAAATTCTTTAGGCCAAAATGAGAATTTCGATCCCGACCTGACACAATCGCTGAATCAACTGCCTGAAAAAGCATTCAGCGAATTCTTTCCTTGTAATAGGCAGACTTTTGGGCGGAAATGGGAGATCAATGTCGTCCGCAACTCTTGCCAATGAATCCACAGAGTCAGACACTGGATATCGTGGGAATCGACCTGCAGGTAAGAGGTTTTTTGTGAAAAGAGTACTGGCGATCATTTTGGGAGGGGGTGCAGGTACCCGCCTTTACCCATTAACAAAGCTGCGAGCTAAGCCCGCTGTGCCACTGGCAGGGAAGTATCGGTTGATCGATATCCCGGTCAGTAACTGCATCAACTCAGAGATTTTTAAGATCTACGTTCTGACGCAATTCAATTCTGCTTCGCTAAATCGCCACCTGAACCGGGCCTATAACTTCTCAAGCTTTGAGGATGGGTTCGTTGAAGTGCTGGCTGCTCAGCAAACCTCTGGCAATCCAAGCTGGTTTCAGGGAACTGCTGACGCCGTGCGCCAATATCTCTGGTTGCTGGAAGATTGGGATGTTGATGAATATTTGATCCTATCCGGCGATCATCTATATCGGATGGACTACCGGGAGTTTATCCAGCGCCACCGCGAAACGAATGCTGACATTACTCTGTCCGTGGTTCCCATTGATGAGAAACGAGCCTCTAGTTTTGGCCTGATGAACATTGATGCCTCCGGCCGGGTGATCGACTTTTGCGAAAAGCCCACAGGAGACGCTTTAACTGCAATGCATGTAGACACAACCATCTTAGGGTTGAGTCCAGAGAAAGCAAAAGAGCAGCCCTATATTGCGTCTATGGGCATTTATGTCTTTAATCGGGATGCGCTGGCCAAATTACTTAATGCTGCACCCAATCAGACGGATTTTGGCAAAGAAATCATTCCGTCTTCTGCCACAGATTACAATCTTCAAGCCTATCTATTTAAAGGGTATTGGGAAGATATTGGAACGATCGAGGCATTCTATGGCGCAAATCTGGCCTTGACCCAACAGCCACAACCTCCCTTTAGTTTCTATGATGAGGAAGCTCCGATCTATACCCGCGCCCGTTATCTCCCCCCAACGAAGATGCTGGATTGCAAAGTCACAGAATCCATGATTAGCGAGGGCTGCATTCTGAAAAACTGTCAGATTAGCAACTCTGTATTAGGGATTCGGTCGCGCATTGAAGCAGGCTGTACAATTGACAGCAGCCTGCTAATGGGAGCTGATTATTATCAGCATTTTGCTGAGCGCAAACAGAGTCTGGATAGTGGCAAAATTCCCATTGGCATTGGGGCTGATAGCATCGTTCGGCGTGCTATTGTTGACAAGAATGCCCGCATTGGTCGCAACGTTCAAATTATTAACAAAGATCGGGTGGAAGAAGCGGAACGAGAAAGTCAAGGATTTTACATTCGCAATGGTATTGTCGTTGTGCTCAAAAACGCAACCATTCCCCATGGTACGATTATTTAATTGTTCTGGGTTCATTGTTGATGGTTCATTGTTCTTGGAGCGAAAGCATCTGAGCCGCTACAACGGCCTCGCGTGTAACCAGCAATTCCAAAATCAGGACGATTTCTCGCTGTTTCGGCCTCTGATTATTTTGCGCACAGGATTGGCTCCCCTAAACGCAAGGGATTCAATATTTTTGAATCTTGAATCTTGAGATCGTCTAATGCCTGAGCATTTGTTGATCCTGTTGATTGGTTTGCCGGGCAGCGGTAAATCAACGCTGGCGCAGTATTTGCGAGCTTTTTTATCTCCCTGTCTGTTGATCTCGACGGATGCAATTCGGGCACAACTCTTTGGGGATGAAGCGGTTCAAGGGCCATGGTCACAAGTTCAACATGAAATACAATGCCAGCTCCAAGCAGCAGCAATGCTGGTTGCTCAAGGAAAACTGCATGGAGCCATCTATGACGCGACTCATGCTATATGCCAGCATCGCCGCAAAGCCATTGTGCTTGCGCGCCATGCTGGTTTTTCTAGCATTTTAGGGGTTTGGCTCGATCCACCGCTCGATTGCTGTCTAGAACGAAACCAAAAGCGCGATCGCAGGGTGCCTGAAAACGTTATCCGGCGCATGCATCACCAGCTCTGCAGTGCACCCCCAACTCTGGCAGATGGCTTCGACCGTCTGATTCGCAAAGTCGACGTCCTGGATAGCTTGACCGACTTGTCCGATGGTCGCAGGTAGGCTAGGGTAAGTACGGACATTGCGATCGCGCCATCAGCAAGAACCGAACCCCACATTATATGGGGGAATGGGTATCTTAAGAAGTAGAACAACCCATTACACTGGCCATGTGCTGAATTGATGGGGGACTGCGATCGCAATCGATCTTTCGGTCTTAAATATTGGAGAACCCTGTTAAATCTCTAACAGCTAACAGCTAACAGCTAACGGCTAACAGCTAACAGCTAACAGCTAACAGCTAACAGCTACTCGCTCACTACTAATTGCTCAGGAGGAAGCTAGGTTGATGGCTGCGACTGACTTCAGAGATTACTATGCCATTTTGGGAGTCGGTAAAACTGCCAGCGCTGATGAAATTAAGCGGGCATACCGAAAATTGGCACGCAAGTATCATCCTGATATGAATCCAGACAACAACAATGCGGAAGCTCGTTTCAAAGAGGTGAGCGAAGCCTATGAAGTGTTGTCCGATCCAGAGAAGCGGAAAAAATACGATCAGTTCGGCCAATACTGGAAACATGCTGGACAAGGCTGGTCTCCTTCTGGTGGGGTTGATTTTGGTAACTTTGATTTTGGTCAATACAGTACCTTCGACGACTTCATTAACGAACTATTAGGGCGCTTTAGCAGTCCCGGCGGCAGTCCCAGTGGTAGTCCCAGTAGTGGTGCGCGAAACTACCGCTATCGCACCAGTACCAGCAGATCGCCTGGATTTGACAACTTCAGCAACTTCGATGGTTTCAACAACTTTAGCGACTTTGCATCAGGTCGGAACAACAGTGCAATTCCAGACCAGGAAGCGTCGCTATCCCTCAGTCTGAGCGAAGCCTTCCATGGCGTTCAGAAGCGGCTGAACCTGAGCAACGAAGCAATTACAGTCCGTATTCCTCCCGGTGCTAAGCCTGGAAGCCGGATTCGGCTGAAGGGAAAAGGACAACTGAATCCCTACAGTCATCAGCGGGGAGACTTGTACCTGATTATCGAAATCCAGCCCCATTCCTTCTTCCAATTCGAAGGCGACAATCTGGTTTGCGAGTTGCCAATTGCACCAGATGAAGCTGTTCTGGGAGCGGCAATCGAAGTCCCCATTCCTGATGGTTCTGTCACCATGAATGTGCCTGCGGGTATTCGTTCTGGCCAATCCTTGCGACTGCGCGGTAAAGGTTGGCCCAATCCCAAAGGCGGACGGGGCGATCAATTGGTGCGGATTCTGATCGTGCCCCCCAAAGCTCTGAGTGCGATTGAACGGGAATGCTACGAGAAAATTCGCATCAATCGCAGTAGCGATCCTCGCAGCCATCTAAAACAGGTAAGCTTGTAATTGCACCAGCCAATGAGTCCTACCACCCAATGTCGTCGTCCCGTTGCCATTGATTTATTCGCGGGGGTGGGTGGATTTTCGCTGGGCATTGAACAAGCAGGATTTGATGTCCTGGCTGCTGTTGAAGCCGATCCGATTCATGCTGCTGCTCACCAATTTAACTTTCCATTTACAACTATTGTTTGTGCAGATATTACGACACTGAACGGTGAAACGATTCGGACGCTGGCTTTACGAAATCAGGTTGACTCTTGGCACAATGAAGATGATATCAAAGTGGTACGGACTGGCGAGATCGATCTGGTGGTTGGGGGCCCTCCCTGTCAGGGTTTTTCGGCAATGGGGAAACGCCTCAACTACGACCTTCGAAACGAACTGGTTTTTCACTTCTGTCGTTTGGTATCTGAGCTGCAACCGCGATACTTTGTGATGGAGAACGTTCCGGGCATGACGGTGCCTCGATACGATAGCCTTTGGGAACAGTTGATGCAGCAGTTCAATCAGGCTGGATATGCGGTTCTGCAGCCGATTCAAATTCTCAATGCGGCTCATGTCGGAGTACCTCAAGAGCGACAACGACTTTTTGTGTTAGGCTCTCGCATTGGCGAACCCGCGCTCGACTATCCTGTATTCAATCAAGAGAGTGTAGAGGTAACTGTGGGAGACGCGATCGCAGATCTGCCCAATGTAGACGACTTCCTCATCCTGACAGATAGCGACGAAGTTGCTCTTAATGACGCGCAACTCGATCGACTCACCACCAGCGCCAGTCTCTACGTCCGTCAGTTGCGGGGATTAGAGCCAGATCCCGCCGATCTGAGCTATCCCCGCCTATGGGATCCCAAACAACTGACCAGTTCCAGGCGAACGCTCCACACCGCTGAATCTGTGGGGCGCTTTGCTCAAACGCCCGGGGGACAGCTTGAAACCAAGAGTCGTCTCCGTCGTCTCGATCTCAACCAGCGTGCCCATACTCTACGAGCAGGGACTGGGCGCGATCGCGGTCGCTTCACTGCTCCCCGCCCCATCCATCCCATTCACTGCCGGGTCATCTCCGTCCGCGAAGCCGCCCGCCTGCACTCCTTTCCCGACTGGTTCCGCTTCCACGTCACCAAATGGCACGGCTTTCGTCAGGTGGGCAACGCCGTTCCCCCCTTACTCGGCAGAGCTATTGGTCAACAGGTTTGCAGCTTTCTTGGCTTGTCCCCCTCCAAACCCACCACCGAAATCGCATTAGGCGATCCCAACTTGCTAAAACTCAACCGCTTTCGAGCCACAAAGCATTTTAGTCGGGAATAATGAATCAGAGACAATTAAAGATTAACACACGACTTGGAAGGCTAACTTCCCTTTGCGGCTCCTAATCCTTGTTTCTTCCTGCTAATACTAAGTAGTAAGTTATTTTGTAATTCCTGTGTCGCAAGGCTTTCAACACCTTCTCAGTTGTGTTGACAACTTGAGGAGACGAGTGGCAAAGTGAAAACTATTGTCAGTCAAGTTCCTCAGTCTTACTATAAAGGCTTGCATGCTCTAACGCATAGTTGGATAATGGGCCAAGCTTTATGGCTGCCAGATCGAGCTGTTCCTGGGGCTTCATATAGGCAAAGGCCGTCATTTCATTCAAGGTCTCTGTATGGACAACCTGAATTTTCAGCCGTCGATAGCCATCCGGTTCGGCAATGTCTTCAAGCCGATCCATCGCAAGAAGGGTTGAGCGATCGACCGTAAAGACTTGCCCTGAAACCCGTTCCCCCCGCTCGGGCTGTACCATGAGCCAGGGAACATAGTTTTCTCCGACCAGATAAAGCGGATAATGGTCTTTCGTGATGAATACGCCTGGTATGCGAATGCCGGTGTTGATGCTGAAGTTGGGGAATCCTTCTTTTAGCGTGCCGTAAACAAATACACAATCCATCTTCAATCTCCTCATGATTGGGTGCAAGATAATAGATCTGAATGAGCGTAGCAAATAACAGCGTTTTCAAGTTAGTAGTCCCCGTTCGCTCAAGAATTTGGGGCGACCCGTTCGCTCGAAAATCCTGGCTTGTCTTTTACTATTCTCGATCGTTTTTGGCAAGTGATTTACCAGGTGACGCGATCGCGCAACTTCTCCACCTTATTTGGCCCGATCCCCTTGACTGCAGCCAGATCCTCCAAAGACGCGAACGGAGTTTCCTGACGCGCTGCAATAATCCGATTAGCCAGGGCAGGACCAATTCCCGGCAACGAAGTCAACTCTGTTTGGGACGCCGTGTTGAGGTTGACCCTTCGCTCCAGACTTGCGGTGCTGTCGTGAGTGGCAGTTTCAGCCTCAGAAACACTGGAAGACAAATGGGACTGAGCGATCGGGTTGGGAACGGTCGCGGGTTGAGGGCACTGCTGTTGCTGTTGTTCGATTCTGGCTTGCAACTGCGGTGGAATTCCCAGACTCGCGTCCTGATAAAGACGTTCAAATTCTCGTACATAGTGCGCCGCAACAGTCGGATTGCGAATCACCAATAGGGCCTCATCGTTGACAGTGTTGGCTGCTTGGCTCCAGTTTTGCGACCCAACAATTATAGTGCTGCGATCGATAACGCCGAACTTATGATGCAACAAATCCCCAGGGGACAACTGAGGAACGCCAACTGTGGTAATCGGGTTTTCCCAGGGGCGATTGTTGACCTCGTAGCGACAGTTTTTGGCAGCCAGGGCGGTGCCCATCAGGTCAAAGGCTTCGCTATAGTCGCGGTAGGCAAAGCCCCGATCGATCAGGGTGTGAATCTGCGTTCCCTGGTTGTGTTTCACCTCCAGTACATCGCTAAGCGTTTGGTCAGAAAAGACGAACAGGGCCAGATCGATGGATTGTGTCGCTTCGGTCAGAGTCTTACCGATCAGGCCATTGACACTCTGTTCCCAGGGACGCGACGACGAAGTTGGAGAAAATTGCACTTCAACGATCGTACCGGGTAAAACAACTTGTTGGGGAGGACGATAAGGTTTCTGCACCCCGAATTTGCTGTCGGGCTTCCCTCCAGGACCATCGCCCCACATCCAGTTGAATTCCTCAGCAAATAGGCGGGCTAGTTGAGAACTCTCAATTTTGACCAGAGTATTGGCATTTCCAAGGCTTTCAGGAACGGTAAAGTCGCCATGGGTGCCGCTAAGCGTCAGGTTAGCCGATCCTGTAACAACAATCTGATGATCGATAATGATAAATTTGTGGTGCATCAGGCCGCTGCCACGAGAGCCGTCGGCGGTATCGTCGAGCCAGGGAATGCCGCTCTGGTAAAGGATATGCAGGGCATCTGTGCGCCCAATTTCCGTCGTGCTAAGGTGCTCGTCGTGGTTGCGATCGGCGAAACGGAAGAAGTCCAGGTATTTGTCGTGCGATCGCGGCTCCATCTGCCTAATTTCTGCTGGTGTGAAGCTGCTCCAGGGACGAGTGTAGTCATGCTCCAGAATCAATCGCACCCTGATGCCAGCCCGGTGCCGATCCTGTAGTGCCCGAGCAATCCCCGGCAAGCGCAGCTCATGAATCGCCACATCTACCGAAACCTGCGCCGCCTCAATCGCCTCAATCGCAACCTTTTCCAAATTATCGCCTGGACGTTTGTGCTGGCGGTAGGGATCGGTGTAGCGACTGGCCTGGGAATGATTGAAATAGACCTGAACGAATGGATCTTGAGGCAGGGGAGCCACTTGAGGCTGGCTGCGCCAATACCGCCAGAGCGCAACACCCAGAAACAACAACAGTCCTAACAGCAGAAACAGCGAGAATTTTCGCCAGCGAGCAGTCAGCAGATGCTCCAGAGCATGGGGAAATCGCGGCAGTTCTGATCTCATAGTTGCAGACCATAAACAGGGAACACAAGATGAAGGAGCAGGGACTAAGTGCTGGGTTTTGCCTCAGCCCCAGTCTTTAGCACTTAGTCCCGTTCCTTTAGAAGTTGGATGCCAGCAATTTAGAATTGCTATCGCTTGCAACTTCTATGTCTATTATCTACAATTTGACTCGGATTTGGAAATTGAAATCCGATTTTAAATATTAATTAAAGTTATAGCGAATTTGCCCTTGAGTAATCCTCAAGCGGTCATGATTTGGTGGGTAACCAGAGTGTGAATGTCGATCCAGCTCCCAACTGGCTCTCTACACTAATGTCGCCGCCCATCATCTGGACAAACTTTTGGGCAATGGCTAACCCTAAACCGCCTCCACCATGGGTGCGTGTTGTTGATTCATCGACCTGGGTAAAGGGATCGAAAATTCTGGTCTGATGCTCTGGACTGATACCTATGCCTGTGTCAGATACTTGAAAGCTAACAAACTGACTGGTTTGTTTTTTCTCAGGAAAGCCAGCCAAGTTTGAGACTGGATTCATGGATGCAGACAGGCAAGTAGAGTGCTTCGTTGCTGCAACTGTGAGTAAAATTTTTCCCCCCTTTGTGAATCGGCACGCATTATGGAGCAAATTGAGCAAACTTTGGCGTAATTTGTTCCGGTCTGCATGGATCGTATCCAGACGATCGGTAATGTTAACTTCCAGAGAATTGTTATGTTGCTTGGCCAGGGAACGAATACTAGCCACCAGAGAGCGAACAAACGAGGAAAGAACAATGGGTTCGGGGTGGAGTTCAAGCTGACCAAACTCAAGTTGGGACAGATTCAAAATATCCTCAATCATGTTCAGCAAGTTGTGTCCTGATTGAGAAATAGACTGTAAATCGGGAATGGCGCTGTGCCAACCCTTGTCATGGGCTCGATCTTCTAACAATTCGCTGCAACCAATAACGGCGTTCAAAGGCGTACGTAATTCATGGCTCATGTTAGCCAGAAAGCGGCTTTTGGCATGACTGGCACGCTCTGCTGCAACTTTGGCTTGAAGGATCTCTTGCAGAAATTGTTCGCGTTGTTGTTGAGCTGCCTGAATCTGCCGATTTTGCTCTTGCATTTGTTGCACAAACTGCAGGGTTTTATGAATCGTGATTTCTAAATCTTGAAAGTCAATCGGTTTAGTCAGGAAATCAAAGGCTCCTAGATTCATTGCTCTTCTGATATTTCCCATGTCGCCATAGGCAGAAACCACGACTGCTTTGAGGGTCGGGTCGATTGCAGGTAAAGCTTCCAGCAGGGTAAATCCGTCCATTTCTGGCATGTTCAAATCGGCCAGAACCAGGTTGATGCCAGGCTCAGTATGAAGTAAATCCAGCGCTTCCAGGCCATGATGGACAAATAAGAATTCAAATTCTTTTGCAGCAATCTGTTTCCTGAATCGCTGCTTAACAAGGCGTTCTAGCTCTACTTCGTCATCCACAACGAGGATTCTAGCAGGTGTCATAAAGAGTTTTCCTGTGACTGGGATGCAGACCTGATTGTCTGGGGCAGAATCGACGCTGACACATCGCCAATGGCAGCATTGCAATGTCTAGCTTGCCATCAGTGTGCCCGAATTCAATTCCGGGCAAACTTATTCCGGGTAAACCCTGATCGGAGGGGATGCGATCGCACCCAAATCTGGTTAAAAAAACGGTTTCTACCCTATTTCATGCGCCAGCCATAGGTCGCGTTGATGTGGCGCAGATAGGGATCGGGATTGAGCATCTGGTCAATGGCGTAGGTGGATCCAGTCAGAATAACAATGTCTTCGGGATCTTTGGCGAGTTTGGCCTGGGCGAGGGCCGTAGGAGGGTCCTCAATGACTTCCAGGGGGATCTTGCGAGGGTTGATAGTGCTCAGTTCTTTGTGAATCTGTTCGGGGGAGATGCCTTCGTAAGAGGCGGAGGTGATAATCAGCCGGTCAGCAATGGTCAGGATAGGGGCAAAGACCTGCTTTGGGGAACGGTTGCCGGCAAGACCGAGAACGAAGATTTTGCGGACGCTGGGGAATCGGGTTTTGACTTCGCGGACCAGGGCTTGAACTTTAGGGGGATTATGGGCAATGTCGGCATAGATGCCAGCTTCGATTTTTTGGAAGCGACCTTGAAAACGAATGTTGGCGAAGCGTTTGACGATCTCTTTGGGGTTGGGGTTGGGCAAAAGATGGTTGACGATGGCAAGGCTGAGGGCGGCATTCCATTGCTGATGCCCAGATCCCATCAGGCTCTCGTCGGGTAAGCCTTTGGGAAAGACTTGCTTGACTGTGTGTTGGAAGGTCTCGAGGTCGTCAATATCGATGTGGTGGAAGGGGGATTTGAGGGATTGACAGATACATTCGAGTATCCTCAGGGTTTCGCCGCTCTGGGCGCTCGTGAATAGGGGCCTATTGGGGCGACAGGCACCGCCTTTGTCCAGGGCGCGTTGCCATTCTTCCGATCCCAGGGTACGTTCGTGATCCTGGCCGACGTTGGTGACGGCGACTGCGATCGCATCCAAAACTCTTGCCTTGGCATAGCGACCACCGCACCCAGATTCAATTGCAGCCCGCTCGACTTTGTATTTATCAAACAGACTTAAGGCGATCAAAATACCAATGTCGGCATATAGATGAACCGGTTCTCCTTTCTTTAAGGCGAGATCGAGACAAAGGGGTTTGATTTTGTCCTCCCAGATCTCAATGATGTCTGCTTGAGAGACTGGCTGTTGCTGGATGCTGAAGCGTTCGCGGTAATCAAAGAGATGGGGGTTGATGTAGCAGCCAGCAGTGCCGCAGGTGGAGAAGCCAGCTTCAAGATAACGACAAACAGAACCTTTGCCGCTGGTGCCAGAAACCTGAATGAATTGGGTCGGATGCCCGTCGGGCCACAGACGATGGATAGAGTGTTTGAGCAGTTCTAACCGGGCTAGTTTTTGGGTAGCCCAGCTGGCGTGATAGATCTGATCGAGGGTGTTGTAGTAAAGCGGATTGAATTCGGAGGGCATACCATTTTGGATTTTAGATTGGCGGGTTTGGCTTAGGGGAATGCTCGCTGGACAAGCATTCCGTCAATTGATCGACTGCGTTCCAAGTCAAATCGATCGTTTGATGGGGGTGGTTGCAGTCATTGTAGGCTATCAATTTAAGCCTCGACAGGCTCTACTGGCAAGATTGCATCGGTGAAATTTCACCACAAAGGCACAAAGGACACAAAGAGGACTGCTTCAAGCTTTGGGTCTTTGCGGTTTTGTGGTTTGAACCCGGTCTGGTGTGCGGCTGCTAACCGGGGAAATGGTATAGCCTGGGAGTGGGGGGATGGCGCGATCGCGCTAACAATGCTGAAGCGAAAGGAAGACAAACCACAATGATTGCCATAACCGAATTCCCGCCCCGGAGGATGACCGCTAAAGAATATTTGGCATGGGAAGCTCAGCAAGAGCTGCGCTATGAGTTCATTGACGGCGAAGCCGTCGCCATGACTGGGAGCACGGTTCCTCACAATGATGTTGTTCTCAATCTCTGCGTTGTTTTGCGTCCCCATGTGCGTTCCAGGGGCGGTCGAGTGAATGTCTTTGAGGTCAAAGTTCCCGTTGCGGCGACAGGGAACTATTTCTATCCAGATCTGATTGTCAGTTGCGACGATCGCGATCGCAATGCTATTAAGCTGATCGAGCATCCCGTTTTACTGGTGGAAGTGCTTTCGCCCAGTACTGCTGAGCGCGATCGCGACAAAAAGCTCAAAAATTATCGTCTGCTGCCCAGCTTGCAGGAATATATGCTCATCAGTCCCGTGGAAGTCTGGGTGGAATGCTATCGTCGTAGCCAGAACTTCTGGAAATACCAAACCTACGGGCCAGGAGAGACGATACAGTTTGAGAGCATTGAGTTTAGCTGTGCCATTGAGCTGCTGTACGAAGACGTTACCTTTGCAGCCGAGTGAGAAGGACGGAATGATACCATTTTGGATTTTAGATGGACTATTTTGGCTTGGAGCAAGCCTGACTGAGCAGGCGTTCTGCAAATTTCATCAATGAGCATCACCGAGGCAAATGGGGATGAGAGGGTACGCGCTTCATAATTGAATCCGATTCTATGAGATAATGAGAATGCATTCCAAACCCACCAACCTTCAAACCCACCAACCTCCAAATTCGCTAAAATGACTGTCCTCAAAGCCAAAACCCTAACGCTACTGGAAGTGCATCGACTGCTCAACTTCCAACGGCAGCCGACAGGGGCCTTCACGCCACATCTCGACCTGGAAGCGCTCAGCGAATACGAGCAACTCGAACTGCGCCAGATCCGCGAAGACTTCGAGGATTATTTCTTCGAGGGCAAAATCCTGGAAGGGCAAGTGAAACTGCTGGCCATTGGCCCGCTGCTCAAGCTCGCAGGCTTCTATCATTCCCCCATTAGACCTGTCCGAGAACTGGAGTGGAAGCCCCCCTCCGGGGGGCTTCCACTCCAATTTCCGGATGAGTCTATTAGAATTACCCTGGAACAGGATATCGCCAATGTCCTGATGGAAGACGGCAACCGCCAGATTGCCGGACGCTACGACATCCTGTCCTGTCCGTCAACAAAACCCTACCCACCGCCGACGATGTCGCCTTCTGGGTGCTGGTGATTGAAGCCAAGAACAGCGGCATCAGCGCCTTTGAAGGGCTATCCCAACTGCTCGTCTACGCGCATGACTGCCTCGATCGCCAGGAAACCGTTTGGGGTTTAACTACAAATGGCATATCTTTTTATTTTGTTCTCATCCACGCAGGCAACCCTCCCACCTATCAGTTAATGCCATTGTTGAACTTCACTGAACCTGGCTCTGCTGTGCAGATTCTGCAAGTGCTCAAAGCCATCCGCAAGCTGCAAAATTCCGCCTGACACTTGACACCTGACACCTGACACCTGACACCTGTTAGCTTTCCTGCGAAATCATCCAGCTTGCTATTCAGCTGTGACAAATACCCTGATAATTGGGAAGTAATCCCATTGTGAATGAACAGAGAGGAGGTTCCCGTGGGTTGGACTAAAGTGCTCGCCCAGAGCGAGCTTGACCAGGGTGGACGGAAAGTTGTGAAAGTTGGCGATCGCAAAATTCTGTTGCTGAATCATGAAGGGCAACTGTATGCAGTCAACAGCCGCTGTCCGCACCTGAATCTGTCCCTGAAAAGAGGCAAAGTGACTGAAGATTGCGCTCTCGTTTGTCCCTTTCACAAGAGTGCATTCGATCTCAAGACAGGTGAAGTAAAAACCTGGACGCCCTGGCCGCCCTTAGTGGGTAAGGCATTGGGCGCGATCAAAAAAGAAGCAACGCTGCCAGTCTTTTCAACCCGCGTTGAAGATGGCAGCATCTGGGTTGAGCTGCCTGGGGCTTAAGTAGGAACAATGGGTTAGCGCTCTGTCGAAACTCAATACTCAATTTGCGATCGCACCATGCCCCAATCGAGAACCCCGGCTTCTAAGTGCAAGTCCTGCATTGTTTGGACAGAATCGAGAAGCAGCCGGGGTTCTAGCAATCGGCCCTAAATTTAACTGTAGCAGAAAGAACAAAGATATACTAGCAACAACACTCCAGCCTGCATTCAGGCAAGAAAATGCAGCCTCTCGAATTAGATAATTACCATCACCCACTCTCCGCAACTGTGCTGTAAACCTTACTCGATAGACCTCGGCAGCACTAAAGTGCCAACTACGCATTTGAACAATTTCAGGCATGTCACGCCAGTAGGTTGAAAAACAATTATAGGACAGGGCAAAAAATTCACAATCAGATGTAGCCAATTGTTCCCTTCTGCCTCCTGCCCTCTGCCTCCTGCCTTTTTCTACAAATCTCAATACTTCAAATAAAAATCGCGAATTAAGGCAATAAATTCTGGTGTGTACTGGTGGGGAGCGACTTCAATGGCAATTTCTTCTTGAAGACATTGCTGTACGTCGTCCTGCCGATCGGGGATTTTGCTTTTGCTCAACTCCATCGCGATCCGTTTGGTCGCTCCCGTCAACGTTGGCTTGACGGCAAGTTTGCGACTGCACCAGAAGCCCGCTGCCTCAGCCTGTTCCTGGAATCGTTGCGCGGCTTCGCAGGGGTAGATCGCTGCCAAACGTCCGGTCTCATGCAATAATTGCGTTGCGATCTGCAATAGATTGGTTGACGACAGGCTATCGGTGTGCCGTGCCAGGGTTCTGGCCTCGCCCTGGGCTTTGCTGACGTTTTCAAAGAAAGGGGGATTAGAGACAACTAGCTCGTATGTCTTACTGCAGCGAGAAGCGTAGTCCTGGATCGAGTCATGATGAACTTGAATGCGATCGGCCCAGGGCGAGCGGCGGACATTCTCCTGGGCTTGAAGATAGGCAGCGGCATCCAGTTCGACTGCATCAATGGTGACTGTAGCGCTTGGCGTTGAATTCAGGTGCGATCGCGCCGCAGAGTTAACCCCCTGCGATCGCTGCGCCAGCATCAACGCAATCAAACCTGTGCCCGTACCAATATCCAGAATTCGCCGCGCCCCTGCAAGATCCACCCACGCCCCCAACACCGTGCCATCCGTCCCCACCTTCATGGCACACCGATCGTGAAAGACAGTAAATTGCTTAAATCGAAAATAGGGATTGGACTTTCGACCCATGTTTAAAGTGTTTGTGGTTCAGGGTTCAGGGTTCAGGGTTCGTTGTTCATAGTTCGTTGTTCAGGGTTCATCGCTATCATTTCCCACTCAGGATTCAAATACATTGCTCCCAACTATAGAATCATGTCCAACTGCTGTATCAACCCGGCATCTCTCCTGCGAGTGCCAGGGATCGGGTTTCTTGACGAAACCCGATCCCTCATGCCCTCAACAGAACCCGATAAACGATTGTTTTTCCGTCCCTGCCCAGATTCATTTTCACCCTTCACCCCTTCACCCTTTATCCTGTTTCCCCATTCCCCATTTCCTGTTCCCTATTCCCCGTTCCCCATTTCCTGTTCCCTGTTCCCCATTCCCTATTCCCTCTGTTCCCCGATCCTCCACCTTCTGCCCTCTGCCTCCTGCCTTCTGCCTTCTGTCCCCCAACAATAAAGATCCCGGCATCGCCTTCTTGATCCAATCTGTGAGTAACAGCTGCTCGGCCTCGCACGATTCCATCACCTGGCCGCTCAAGTTGCGAAACTGGATTCCTTGCGGTATTTCCATTTGCTCGCCTGTAGGCAACACCATAGAACGAACCTGCGACATGGCAAAAGAACGCAAAGTATGAAAGACCACGTACTTCCTGTTCTCTCCCGTCACGATTTCTGCCAGACATGCTTCATCTCGATAGGCAGTGAGTTTGGACTTTAGACGAGGGAATAAAGCGGTGGTACGGTTGGCATTGAAAAAGGGAGCACAAGTTGGCTTAGGCCAGCTCGCACGGAGCAAGACCGGGGCTGCCAAAGCCTGTCGACAAATCTGTGCCACATTGCCAGCGTCAGGTTCTGATCGATGCAAATGCCGTAAATCCAGACGCACGGTATGCAGACCCGCTGCACATAAAGCATCCAGCTTATCTAAAATAAACTGATCCTTATCCAGAAACATAAACGTACCGTGCGGGGTTTCCAGAATCGGGAAAGGCCGATTGCGAGTTTCTTCGGCAGTGGCTGTTGCTTCTAAATGGAGGGGAGAAGGGGTGCGGGGTGTGGGGTGTGGAGTGCGGGAATGCTTTGCCAGGAGCGATCGCGGTGAATAGAAAAGCAGTATGGGGCCGACCCCCAGGATTTCGCAGGCAACTGGCAGTTGTCGGCAATATTCCATCAGCGTTGCCTCTGGTAGCTCAATCGACAGCACTAGACGCTCTAGAGAATTGGCAAAAATTTCGCACCATCCCCGCAGCGATGCCAAATTATGATTGCCCGTCTCAACAATCAACTGCAATGGTATCTCAGGCGCATGAAGGGTTAACCATTGCGCAGCACCTGGATCGCAAACGCGGATCGCCCCAAAACAGCTTAGCTCCCATTGGTTGAGGTGTTCGCACACCAACGCCATTTCACGCTCTGGCATTAATGCATCCCAAACGAGCACCGGTCGCAATCCCCGCTTCACTGACTCCTGGGCAAGGACAAATACTTCGCGATCGCATAATCGACCCTGGCGCGCCAGCAACAATGGTTCCAGAAGAACTTCTTGCAAGCTCGGAGCGCTAACACACTGTTCCAGCTCGCTAATCGAGGAAACAAAGGTATTAAATTGCATGGTCTGATATCAAGTCAGCAAAATTGAAACCAAATCCTTAGTTCATGCTGGCCTGTTGCTGAACAGTCTCGCTGGAGTCATGTTCAACCATGAAGACATTGGCATAAAGGTTGGCAATGATCTGCTTTCCTTGCTGGGTGAGTTCCAGATAGCGAAGCGCATCCAAAATGTAGCGATGCACCCCTTTCCAATAGAACTTTGAATAGTTCCGTCGCAAATCGCCAGGATGCTTATAGTTCAGATGCGCATTCATCCCCGTTTCTTCGAACTCATAGAACAAAGCGCAGATCTTTTTCAGATAGCGAGGATCGCTGAGCTGACCAATTAAATCAGCAGCGCGAACCAGTCCTGGATAGTTGACAGTATCCTGGTGATCTTCTGCAGCAGGAACCGGGAAGCGAGATAATTCGATATTGCGCTTGATCAGCTCTGAATCAATGAGAGGATGACCGCCAAACCGCTCAGCAATGAAAAGTTTGCCCCGATCTACATGGTAAGGTGTTAGCCCAGCATCGGAGGAACCAGGTGGAAGACGAACAACATTACCATCCACACCTGTGGCATACATGTCTTCCATACCCCTATCCTGACGACAGACTCCCTTGACGTAACCAATGTCATGGCAGACCAGGGAGATAATAAAGTGCAACCAATCTTCTGGCAACACTCCCCCTTCGCGAATATGCTTGCCGCGCAAAATTTCCTGCCCGACCAGCGTAACCAAAATAGTGTGTTCGACATTATGGTAGAGAGCATCGCTGTTGGCAATATTTTCTAACGCCATGCTACCCGCCCAACCAATAATGTCGGAATAGTCGGCCTTAAACCCCCCGTAGGTGCGCTGATAACCATCCCGTAACCGTTGAACAAAGGCGTCAATTAGAATTTCAGTAGCATTAAACATGATTGAGCCCTCTTACTTGGAGCACCTCTTATATGGCCCTGCGTTTTCGTTATTCTGGTTTTTCCCTTCAATCAATTTTAGATTGATGGCTGCTAGATCGCTAAAGATGAACCTTAAAATATGTTGATGGGTAGATCCAAAACAATTATTTCTGCAGGATTGGCTGATTGAACAACATAGACCGAAAAGGGTTGGCAAGGATTTTCCAGGATCTATTATTTACACATTTGCTGATTTATCTTGTTGATTCATATCACAATATCATCCTGTGTTATTAGACAATGTTGGTTCAGGGGAAAAGCGTGTGGTTGGAAATTTTTCTTCCACAAAAGTTATTTGGTTGCAGATCAACCCTAATCGGCATCAAGTTTGATTTGCCGCCCTTTCAGCTATCACAGGAGCATTGATGAATATTCCTAAATCATACTCGTTATGACTTTACTTTGCAACATTTTGGATTGCTGCGATAGTTCAAAATTTGCAATTCAAACCCTCTTTAGCCCTTACATGTTAGCTAAGGTGTTCATCATCAGGATTGAAGATTAAGCAGTTTTATAGATGACAAGCCTAGGAGGAAAGGGATGCATCCCCCCTACACGAGCAACTCGACGAGCCTAAATTCGCGATCCTTAGCGAAGCGAGCAAATCGCTGGAACATGACAAAATCTCTCCGACTCTGGACTTGCTGCATCACGAATGGATTTGCCCCTGGTTTACCATCCTGATTATGTTGTTCCTCTGCCTGATGGACATCGTTTCCCGATGGCCAAGTTTGGATTGCTGTACGAATTGCTCCTGGCCAGGGGGGTGGCCAATCCAGGGCAGTTTCATCGACCGGAATGTCCAACTCAGGACTCTTTAGAGTTGGTTCACACTGCCGAGTATGTTCGCGCTTATTGCCAGGGGGGGCTGGCGGAAAAAGCACAACGCAGAATTGGGTTGCCCTGGAGTCCAGCTCTGGTGCGGCGCACCTGTACAGCAGTGGGAGGAACGATACTCACGGCTCAACTGGCGTTGAAACAAGGGTTGGCCTGCAATGTAGCAGGTGGGACGCATCATGCATTTCCGGCCTATGGATCTGGGTTTTGCATTTTTAATGACCTTGCGATCGCAGCCCGCGTCCTCCAATTCCTGAAACTGGCTCGTAAAATCCTCATTGTCGATCTGGATGTGCATCAAGGTGATGGGACTGCTGTCATCTTTACGGGCGATCCCAGCGTTTTCACTTTTTCGATGCATTGCGAGACTAACTTTCCCAGCACCAAACAACAGAGCAATCTAGACATTGCTTTGCCTCCAGGAATGGAGGACGATGCTTATCTGCAAACTCTGGCCAACTATTTGCCTGACCTTCTGTCACAGATTCAACCAGATTTAGTTCTCTATGATGCGGGAGTCGATCCCCATCTTGACGATCGCCTCGGCAAACTAGCCCTGACTGATACTGGAATTTTCCGCCGTGAAATGCAGGTACTGGAAGCCTGTCTTGCTGCGGGTTATCCAATTGCTTGTGTTATTGGTGGTGGTTATTCTGATGATATGAAAGCATTAGTATATCGGCATTCCCTGCTGCATCGAGCTGCCAGTCAGATCTATCGACAATATCGGTTGTAATGTTAATAGTTCAGGGTTGATGGTTCATGGCGGATGAGGGACAAACAATGAACAATCAACCATAAGCAATGAACAATCAACAATGAACAATCAACCATAAGCAATGAGCAATCAACCACAAACAATCAACCATGAACAATGAGCAATGAGCAATCAACCATGAACAATGAGCAATGAGCAATCAACACATCCGACAATCACCCAACTGGGGCAAGCGATCGATCTGGATTTCCGGGATACTGAAATACGTGATGCGGTTTGTGGATTTGGTTTGATATCAATTTGGCGTGGAGATGCAATTGATAAAATTGGCGGAATGCCTGCCTCATAAGGCTTTCTTCAATCCAAGATCGCCAATCTAAAATCCAAAATGGTATGAGTCAGGATTGAGAACTATATAAGATCGCCCCAAACAGCTGAGGAATGAACGTGCTGCTATCCAAAGGTTTTGAAATTGAGATGTACACCGGCACGCCCCAGGGCAATATTGTGGGGCTCTCCGATCGAATTGTTGCGGACTTGGATCGATTTGTTCGGGAGCCGGATAGCCGGAATGTAGAGTACACCACCGCACCATTATGTTGCTACGAACGTTTATTATGCGAGCTGGTCAATCCCCGAATACAGCTGCGATCGTACCTGAAGCAGTTGGGCAACTATACCTTGATCCCCGGCAGTACGCTGTCTCTGGGTAGAAGCGACCGCTTTTACCGTTCCGATCCTGGCAATCCATACCATAGCTATATTGAGCAGACCTATGGGACTAACGTTGTCACCGCTAGCATCCATATCAATATTGGGATCGGCGATCCAGAACTGCTGATGCGGGCCTGCCGTCTGATTCGAGTTGAAGCTCCCCTCTATCTGGCATTGAGTGCCTCTTCTCCATTCCTGGATGGTCGAGCTACAGGATATCATTCCACCCGTTGGCATCTCTTCCCTCAAACTCCTGACTACGTTCCTCTTTTCGAAAGTCATGCCCATTTTATCCATTGGACAGAAGCCCAACTGTTAGCAGGGACGATGCAAAATGTGCGTCATCTTTGGTCATCTGTGCGGCCCAATGGTGTTCGTCGTCCCTATAGTCTCAATCGTCTGGAGTTAAGGATCTGTGACTTAATGACCGATCCCATCGCTCTTTTAGCGACAACGGCTTTGCTAGAAGCGCGTCTCTGGCAGCTGATGACCAACCCTGAGCTGGATCCATTAGAAGGGAGTATTTTGCCTGCAGCCACCCGGTCGGAAGATTTGGTTGCTCTGACAACAGCGAATGAAGCTGCTGTGTCGCAGCGGAGTTTGGAGGCCGAACTGCGACATTGGCGCGATGGCCGCAGGATTCTGGCCCAGGATTGGCTGGCTGAGATTTATCAAGACGCTTGGAAAACAGCTAAGCCAAGGGGGTTCAGCTGTTTTCTTTCTCCCTTGAAAAAAATCTTGCGGGAGGGCAACACTGCACAACAATGGCTGAAATTGCATCATCAAGGTGTTTCTGTCCAGAGTGCGATCGCAAAAGCCATTAACGCCATGGAACAACAAGAACTGGAGCTAGAAACCCAACTCTGCGAATCGCTGGTTGCGTAACCCGAGCGAATGCACTACACAAGTTGGAAGGTTAATCAGCAAGAGAGTATAGCCACTGGCGCGAAGGGTGAGCCTGCATTATTCCCTGATGGCATGAACGCTGCTGCTAATTTGGGACTCTAAATTGATTCCTAATCCGCTGCAAGCTATTAAAAAAAGCTATATTTTGCTCTTTTTTTATCACTTGATGGCTGTATAGCAGAAGGTAGGAGGCAGAGGGCAGAAGACAGACGGAAAAGGTTGATTATATGTGGTTTTGGGCTTTTTCCCATGTCCTCATCTATGTCTTGTAGTGCGGATACATCCTCCTAATCTCTGGAAAGCCTCGTGCAATCGTGTACTGTTTCAGAAACAAAGGATTTTGTTTGAGCCAGAATTCCTTATCAGTTGAAAGCAGTTTATGCCTCAGATCGTGCTCGTCAATCCACAAATTCCTCCGAATACAGGCAACATTGCCCGTACCTGCGCCGCAACCAGAACCGAACTACATCTGGTGGGTCCACTCGGCTTTGAGATTAGCGATCGATATCTAAAACGGGCAGGTTTAGATTACTGGCCCTATGTCGATCTGCGACAACATGATTCTCTAGACGCGTTCAAAACATTTTCCCAAACCTCCCAGGGGCGCTGGATTGGATTCAGCACCGCTGGTCGATATCATTACAGCCAATTTGAATTTCAAACCCATGATTGGTTGCTATTTGGCAGCGAAACTGCCGGCTTGCCTGCCGCTGTGCTGGAAGCTTGCACCGCAACGGTCTATATCCCCATCACCCAACCCCACGTCCGTAGCTTGAATCTCTCTGTCAGCGTAGCGATTGGGCTGTTTGAAGCCCGCCGTCAGTTAGGGTATTAGCATATTGTCAAGTGCTCCAACTCCAATGTCCTGCCAACAAACAAACATCATTGCCCTAGCATCACTCTAAGCAAAACCTTGACTGGCAAAAGTTTTCCGTTTCTGGTGTTTCTCCCGAAACTTGCGATTTCAAGTTTATGAGAATGGTGTTGCTATAGATGAAGTGCCATTCATCTATATATCATTCATCTATATATATAGATGTAGGTCGTTTAGAGAGAGTGTTGGAGACTTGCCCTGAAAGTCTATTCTGACAAGGCTTTCAAACCATATTAGCAAAATCTTCAATAGTCATTTTCGATCCAGGATGAACTGAACTTGAAGCCACCCTCTGAAATCTTGCCATGCATTCATCGCTTTGGAGTGTTCTTTGCCAGATTTTGCATAACAGATCTGCTTGTAATGCTTGCAAAACTTCGGTTCAATCTCCAAAAAAACATCCTGACTCAGTTGTTATTCAATATCCTCGAAGTAGATTAGTCCTGACTTGGTAAGGATTTTTGAGCGTGTGGGTTCCATTTGCACTCAAAGGTTTTTCCTGGTTTACTCCCCCTACAATAGCTGTCGCAGCGAGGCTAGGCAGTATAGGGTTCGACAGTTTTTTTAGCGGTAAATCTCTAATAAAAATCAAACAACACTGCAGTCGCATATGGGCATCAATGTTTTAGAAAGCCTTGAAATGCTTCTACTCGTGCCACAACACCTGATTAATACACAATCTCTAATTAACCCCATCTCACAATTATTCAGTTATCTACACTACGGAAAAAGATCGATTGTGATAAGAAATTCCTATCAATAAATGCGATCGTCTAATCATTGATTCATTGCTGATGTTGGAGCTATTTTTCATATGCGATCAGATCGCTGAAATCTCTTATCCGTAGGGAGGAACAGCATTTATGGAGCATTAATTCAGTACCTTGTTCTGCCAGACAGCCTCTGCCAGAGCACCGGAGTTATACGGTTGTGTTTTGGGGAAAGAACAACGTAAAGTCTCGTCTGTGATCTGCTAGGCCGATCTATCATAAGATGCTTAAGAAATTCCAAAGTACTCTTGGCCTGGGTGATCGAATTGAACGGCAGCAAGGGGTTTGATTGCTCTCATGTTGTCCTCTGATTCGGTTATTCTCCAAGCCGAGCCACTGTCTGGAAAATGTTGGTTTAACAATAGTTCTGGCAAATCCTGATGTTTTATCCTGATGATGAATATTGATGAGTCCAGGGAGAGACTACAAAAATTGGTAATGCCAGATTAATGGGTTTCAGGAGGCTGGGTAATTGAGTTTTTGAGACTGGACTTGAGTTTTTCAAAATAACGTGTAAACTTGTTTAAATTAAAAAACCAGGGTAACCTTGCTTAAGCATGTTTGCCGTCAGTGATCCAAATCACCCTTTGATAGCGACTAATCTCGTTGACTCAAATCTAGGTTGCGAACCGAACCGTTCAACCATAGTTAAGCGCTAGTGATACTAGGAGGTCGTGTTTGAAACGAGCAATTACGCAGAAGGTTAAGCCCGTTCCTTCTTGTGAAATGGAAAGTACTAATTTGAAAGAAGGGCAAACCAGGTCGGCGTTGCTGAATGCCGATCGTCGGGCTCGCACCTCTGCTGCCATGATTGGCTTGGCGATTTCGATGGGGGCATCAAGCTTGATGTTCCAGCGTGGAGAAGACCGCGCTGTGGCAGCAGAGCCGATGAAGCCGGAGCCTGCCCTTGCAGCGACTCCATCCTCGTTTGAAGTTGCGGCTCTCCCTCCTAATGCTAGGGTTGAAGCGGCGACCATTGCATTTTCTCCTACAACCTCTACCCCAAGGTTGATTCGGCATACAGTTCAAGAGGGGCAAACCCTATGGCAGCTGGCTCAGATTTATCAAGTTGATGCCAATACTATTGCTTCTTCTAACGGTCTCGCTGCAGGATCTGTTTTGCAGGTGGGTCAGAGGCTGCAGATTCCTTCTAAGACTTCAGGAAATGTTGCCGATGTGCCTGCCAGCGCAGTTGAGACTGTTTCCCAATCTTCTGGTGTTGAAGCGGCTGAATTGATTCGTTCAGATCGCGATCGCGAACCCGATCTAGCTCATGCGAGCGCAGCTCCCCTATCTTCAGACAGCACCGACCGTCTGCTGAAAACGAAACAGGAGATTGCTTTAAATCATCTCCAAGAGAAACGGGACAGTTTAAGAGACAGTTTGAAGCAACTTCATGTTTCTGATGAGGCTTCTCTTGAACCGCTAGATACTCTCTCTAAATCCTCTGATGATTTTGAAATTGCAAAGCGATCGCCTGGAGCGGGTGAGGTTATTGCTGGAGAGTCAGACGTTTCTGAATCTGTCTTGCGAGAAATTGAATTTTCAGCTCCCGAAGCCGATCGTCCAGATGCTGAGCAGGTCGTTCTGGATGAAGTTAAGCTCCTCGTGCCGGATGAAGTCGCTTCGATTCCTACCCCTGAGGTTTCGCCATCCCCGGCGGCTAAGATTTCAATTCCCTCCAAGGTTGAGAAGCCACTGCCGGATGTTGCGTCAGTGCCTAGCCCTAAGATTTCGCCATCCCCGGCAGCTAAAATTGCTTCCCCATCTCAAACCAGAGTTGAACTTCCAGAAGTGGTTGTTCCTGCTGCTCCCGTAGCGGTTCCCCCGATGGATGAAGTTGCTGCAAAAGCAGCAACTCCTGGGTTACCTCGGGAATTGAATCCTTTATCTCAGACTAATTCAATGAAGGGTTCTGCCAGCATTGCTGCTTTGCCATTGCCCTCGCCTGTTGCTCATGAATCCGAAGGAGCAGCAGAGTTGGCCTTGGTCCCCAGTTTGCCTGAACCTGATGCAGCGCTGAGCGTTCCTGTTGCAAAACCTTCTGCTCCAGCATCTTATAAGGTTCGTAGCGGAGATACGTTGAGCACTATTGCACAAAAGCATGGCGTTCCTGTTTCTGAACTGGTTAAAGCGAACCGTATCCGCAACCCGAATCTAATTTTTGCCAATCAGACGCTTCGAATCCCGAGAGCTAATGTGGAAAGACCAGCTACTTCTGCGATCTCAGCTCCGGCGCTTACAGCATCATCATCCCCCCCCTCGCTACCGCTAATTGCCTCCCCTGCGGCAGCGATCTCTGAGCCAGCTCCTAAAGAGGAGACTGCTCTACCTGAATTCCCAGGAGCGACTACCTTTTCACAGCCCCAGGAAAGGCTAGACTACTCCAACTACGCAGCTTCGTTGCGGCAAAAGCTCTCTGGAGCTTCAGCCAGGCAAAATGCAGATTTATCCGTGCTTAATCCCGTTCCTGATGGAACCGTATCGCCATACAACGCTGTCCAGAAGCCTCCCATGGCCCCATCGGGATCTCAGATTGACTATGTAGGAAATCTGAGGGATGAGGTGCGGAGGATGCAGGCACAGTACCAAACACAGGATGTAAGCCAGCCTCCTGGTTTAGCTGCAAGCTTAAATAGCTCAGCATCAGTTACTGCCATTCCGCAAGAATCAACTGCTTCACCCGGTCTGCTGTCGGCGCTGCCATCAAACCAGATTAATCCAGAATTTAATCCTGAGCGGTATACCGAAGCATTGCAGCGCGAGGATCGGAGGAGCCCCCTCCAAGCTGGTGAATCTCAACCTGAGACGCTTGTCGCTCCTGTGGAAGCAAAAACAACCGAAGTGCCACAACGGCTAGCAGCTGCACCAACACCACCAGAGGCTTACGAATCTTTATCTCAACCCTCTTTGTTGGGTCAGATGGTTTCTCCAGATCTACCTCCTTTGGCTGCTGCTAACACTTATTTGCCAGGTGATGCCAGCTTTGATGGCTATATGTGGCCGACCAAAGGCGTGTTGACTTCTGGTTATGGTTGGCGTTGGGGACGGATGCATAAAGGCATTGACATTGCAGCTCCCATAGGAACGCCAATCTTGGCAGCGGCTCCAGGTGTTGTTGTCACTTCCGGGTGGAACTCAGGTGGTTATGGCAATTTGGTGGTGATTCAACACCCTGACGGTAGTCGGACTCTCTATGCTCATAACAATCGTCTTCTTGTTCGTAAAGGTCAACAAGTCGATCAAGGGCAGCAAATTGCTGAGATGGGCAGCACCGGCTATAGTACTGGCCCTCACTGCCATTTTGAGGTTCATCCAGCTGGCAAAGGAGCGATGAATCCTCTTGCCTATCTGCCGGGTCGCAGCCAGGGTTAGTTCTCCATCTGCATCTGGAATCCGTACCATGCAAAAGGGGAAGTAAGCTTTGCCGCTTTCTTCCTCTTTTGTACTGTAATCTGCCAGTGAGGGTAAATATAGCAATAGCCAAGCTTGTTGGGACAGACAAAATTGAGAGCGTGCGGAGTGCGCTCTCGATTTTGTCCTGAGCGACGTGGCTACTACTATAAAGAAGGATAAGTGAGGACGCGATTTGGAAATTTAGCGTGCGCTAATTACAGTTTTCTCGAATAGGCTTATTTTGAAAGCCTTTCAGAGCAAGGCTTTCAAAACAACTGCCCAAATTGTGTCATATAATTTATGTCTCTGAGCAATTTGAACAAACTCTGTTCATCTTTCACCCTCTTATGCTAATTTTGTAAAGCGCTCTTAAAAAACTATGGCTCAGTAGCTCAGTGGTTAGAGCAGGGGACTCATAAGCCCAAGGTCGCAGGTTCAAATCCCGCCTGAGCCATCTAAAACAATAAAGACTAAAGACCTTTGACAGTAAGGTCTTCACCTCGTTGTCAACTTTTTTAGATGGTCAGACAAGATTGTTGGAGGTGATTTCGATGCTATCCGTACAACAAGCAGAAGCGACTGTTCTGGAGGCTGTTCAGCCTCTGGATGCCTGGAAAGATAGCGAGCATGTCAATCTTTTGGCTGCGCCGGGTCGCGTTTTGGCGACAATGGTGACAAGCGAGCTTGACTTTCCCCATTGGGATAACTCGGCGATGGATGGGTATGCGGTGCGTTTTGCGGATGTGCAGGTTTGTTGTGCGGAACAGCCAGTTGTCCTGGAGGTTGTGGAGGAAGTTCCAGCGGGCTACCGGCCGCAAAAAACGATTCAGCCCGGACAGGCAGCTCGTATTCTGACGGGATCGGTAATGCCTGCGGGGGCGGACACAGTGGTTATTCAGGAAGAGACGGAAAGGATGGGTGACCAGGTTACCATTCTCGCTGCTCCGGAACCCTATGCTTTTGTTCGCTATCGGGCTTCGTTTTACCAGGCTGGGACTCCTCTTCTGGCAGCTGGTGTGATGATTCAGGCTCCAGAGATTGCAGTACTGGCAGCGGCGCAGTGTTCTCAAGTCAAGGTTTATCGCCGCCCTAAAGTGGCGATTCTTTCAACTGGAGACGAGCTGGTGACGCCGGGGCAACCGCTGCAGTGGGGTCAAATTGTAGATTCGAATCAATATGCGCTGGCGACATTGGTGGTGCAGGCGGGAGCGGAGCCTGTCCTGTTGGGGATTGTGCCCGATTGCCCGCAGCAGATTCGGGCTGCGATCGCGCAGGCCATCACCCAGGCCGATGTAGTCCTGTCATCTGGCGGGGTTTCCGTTGGCGACTACGACTACATCGATCGCATCCTGTCTGAGTTGGGCGCAACGATTCATTTCCGTGCCGTAGCCATCAAACCTGGCAAGCCCTTGACGTTCGCAACTTTTACCCCGAACGCTGGCCTTTCAGATTCTGGTTCTGAACCTCACACCCCACACCGCCCCATCCTCTACTTTGGGCTTCCTGGGAATCCAGTTTCCTCCCTGGTCAGCGTTTGGCGATTTGTCCAACCTGCCCTGAAGAAACTTTCTGGTCTTGTGCAGGGATGGAAGCCTGAATTTGTCCAGGCAACTGTCCAGCATGAATTGCAGTCGGGGGGGAAACGAGAGACTTATCTTTGGGGGCAATTGAAACTGGGGGCACGGGACTATGAATTTCATCTCGCAGGGGGAAGTCATAGTTCTGGCAACCTGATTAATCTTGTGGAAACCAATGGTTTGGCTGTTATTCCTGTAGGCCAACGTTCAATTTTGCCTGGAGAGCAAGTTCGCGTGTTACGGATGTCTGCCCTGTAAATTCTTGCAGTTCTATGGGTTTAGGAGTCCTCTATAGATCGGAATTTGTTGCCCCCTACTGATGTTGTCGTACAGGGACAACTCAGGATTGAAAATTAAATAATCACGGAAAACCAAAACTATTAGAGGCTCAAAGGGTGACAACAAGCTTCAAACACAGGTTGGGGTGTGGGATGAGGGGAAAATATGGGCCTATCTAGCACGGTTGTTCTCCTGTTTGCTGGCTCGAAACCCGAGGCTGGGGTTGCCATCCCCAGACATTGCTCGCTATTCTCTTCCACACCCTAGCCCCTACATCTCATACCTTGCCTAAACTTGAGATATCTTGTCACCTCTGGATGTTAGGGGTATATCACTACTATGCTCCTCTATGAGAATCCCAGTATCAATATATTCACAATCCTCAGTAGCTGGACAGACATAATTCCTGCCTATTAAAAATCTGATGAGGAAGTCTATGCAGGTAAACTTTGTTCCAATAAACCTGAATTCAGTCGCCCGCTCAAGAAACGAGCAGAAACTCTATCACTGAAAAGCGTATACACGACTTGTGAGATTAGCGCTCTTTGGAGGCACTAACTGTTGCAGTATACGTACAGATGAAAAGGCGTTGGTAATTTCAGGGATGAATTGGAACCTGGGACCTGAGGCCCCAGGTTCCAATTCATCTCTCGATTAACCAATGCCGATGAAAATGATTTGGGATAGTTTCGCTTGCCCCAAAAAATAATAAAGTTTTGTAAAGGAATGTAGATAAACCTTGCATAGGGTGCAGTGAAATTTCATAATCAATTCCAGGGCAAGCTGCAAGGCTTAAGGTCATTTGCAAAACCAATTGAGTGCAGACTTGAATTGGATTGAGGATTAAAGCGCTGAGTTTTTTCATTGCTTGCTCTCCCCTCTAAGTATTTTGGGTCAGCAATGTCCTTTCTGGAATTGCGAACAGCTTGAGCGGCAGCTTTCGGATAATTTTCAGTGAAGGTTAGTTCGGGTTGCACCTGATGAGTGATTAGGGACAGTTAGCCCCTGATTTTTGTTGCTAATAAGTATTGTTTCGTTGTTTTTTTTGAGAATGTACATTCGGGTGCTCCTGTAGATGAGAGAATATTGTCATCTGAATTGTTTGCTGACCTGTAAAGTGCCACAGTTATGAATTGTTTTGCAGATGGTGTTGGCAATTTACCCATCGTTCTGGTTGCCATGGGAAATGAAGGAGGAGGTTTCTGCTGCCTATCGCTCACTTGAGCTTGAAACAGTCTTGCATCAAGACTGGGTTGGACTGCAGCGCTGAAAGTTCCAACAGTAGAAATATTTTGTCACCATTTTTAGGAGTATGTAATGGATTTTATCAAAAACATATTTGCCGGAATTATCGGCTTTTTCCAGAACCTTTTTGGTATTGGCAAATCTGAATACTTCCTCGAAATTGACGAGTCGGACGGTGCTCAAGCAGCACCGAAAGCAGTCAAAGTAGGGACGCCTGAACCGGCTGCGATCGCGAATCCAGGTTCTGCTGCTAAAACAGCTGCGCCTGCTCAGCCTAAAGCAGCCAAACCCAAGGCTACAAAATCAAGGTCAGTGGCTGCTCCTCCTACAACGCCCTCGACCCCTTCGACTCCAGAAGAACTTATTGCAGCAGCAGTGGCTCGGGTCAAGACTCCAACCCCTGAACCGGAAGTAGTTGTCAAAGGGTTTGCCTCTGATTTCGGGCTTTTGATGTCTAACCAGAATGGCCGCCGTTTGCCTGGGCCTAGCATGAATTCTTTCCGCGAGATGGCGCGCCAAAGTAAGATTAAAATTGTTCGCTGATAAGTAGCTTCAATTCTCTGAAAATCCAAATCTAAACCTTTCTCAAAGGAATGGTTTAGATTTGACGATCTACTTGGTGGCTCTCTGATGGTAAGGATTGTCGACAGGATGAATAGAGATCGCCCGCTCGGAAATTCCTGATTGTCTTCCCTACCCTCGAATGGCTTTTTCATAAAGGCGGTGGGAATTGTCCGCTCCAGGAATTTTCAAGGCTTTCAGCACTCGATTCTTGCTTAAGTTAAGTGCAGCTTACCCTTATCCTCTGTTTCAGCTTACCATGGACTGTTTGCAAAACATCAGTCCGCTGTAGAGGTGGAAGGCAGGATCCCACAACATTTCTTCTTGATGAAAAACATCAACTTCCCGGCGTTGTAAATCGATGTGGGCCTTGAGTTGTTTGAGGAGTTCGGTGTAATCCAGCGCCGTTTCGGCAAAAGGGACGAAATCAGACCATAGCGGACTGTCAGGGATTTGTGTATTCAGTAAAGCCAGCAAACGATTCCAGTTGATCCGAATGGTATTTCGGATAGTTGAACCAGATTGGGTTTGTTCTGCAGAAAGGGCTGGATCTTGACTGAATTGATAGCTGGTGTCGTGGAGGCGTAAGATACATTTCCTGCTGGGCAAGTGAAGGTCGCAGAGATGAGTGTAGTCCTGGGTTCTGACTTTGTGTTTTAGCTGGCGACGTGGGCCTTCATCTAAGACCTCTTCAAAAATAGGCAGGAGACCTTCGACTCGTTGGCTCACCTCTGACCAATCGAAGCTGAGCGTGCCGGGGTTGTTCTGTTCGTCCTGGCAGACGAGGATTGCCTGGGGAACCATGGTTTTAAAATAGGCGACGCGAAAGGTGCGAATGGCCTGGATGGTGGGGAGAGCAACCGAGAAGTTGGGAATGCCTGCTGCTTGTAACTCGTGGCTGTAGACTTGCAACTCTCCGATAGGCCCTGTTCGGTATAATCGCCAGCTTTTATGGGGCAGATGTGTGCGGGCGCTGTAGGGATCGATTTCAAAGATGCGAGCGAGTTTTTGGCTAGCGGTGCTGCGTATGTCTGGATTGATGGGTTCCAGCAGCAGCATCCCGGTTTGGTGGTTGGTTGGATTGACCATTGCTCGATCGATGGCTTGCTGTCTGCGATCGCGTTCCAGATTCATTAACCGCTGCAATCCCTGGCGCGCCTGGGCGATTGCTTTGGTATGAGTTGTGTTGCGTAGGAGCTTGCGATAGGTGGATTCTGCCTGCTCCAGCTTGTCAGAGACTTCGTATAAGCGCCCAGCATAAAATTGCACCCAGGGATCTTGGGGAGATTGTTGCAGAAATGGCTGCAGCAGCTTAGCAGCAGTGCGGTAGTCGCCATTGTCCAGGGCTCTGGCAACGGGTTCGATCGGGACTGAGTTGGACGGCATAGTCAGTTTGTCAAATTTCTTTTCCCTATCTTACTCCTTGCAGCTTGTTCCGCAGGTATAGCAGAAGGCGAGAGGGAGAAGGGAAAGGTTGACTACATTTGGTTTTACGCTTTTTGTCCTGTCCTGAGCTATTCTCGTAGTGCTATAGTTCTCAATCGATCGGGCTTTTTGAGTCTGGTGTCTCGAAGACTGCCGCGATCAGGGACAGGGCCACTAAAGGTGCGGTGATCGATCGCAGGATTCGCTGTCCCAGGGAAACGGGGCGGTAACCTGCGGCGATCGCATAGTTGACCTCGGCTTCTGTCCAACCGCCCTCGGGACCGGTTGCGATCGCGATCGCCGTTCTCCCAACTTCTGCTATTAACCTCTCTTTGTTCCATTGGAGAGAATGTATCAGGTGAGGGACCTGGCCGCGAGCAACGCAAAGGTAGCGCAGCGGGGACGATCGTCCATGTTCCAGGCAAGCGGCAAACGGAACCGGATCGAGCAGATCGGGCACCATGGCACGTTCCGATTGTTCAGCAGCTTCTCTGACAATTCGCCGCCAGCGCTCCAGCTTTTGAGGGCTAGGGTTGAGCAAGGTGCGATCGCTGAGTGCAGGAGCAATACAGGCAACGCCCAATTCCACTGCTGCAGGGATGACTGTCTCAAATCCAGTCCCTTTTGGCAATGCAGCAATCAAAGTTACAGCAACAGGCAGTTCTGTGGGAACATCAATCGGTTCCAGGAGGGTTGCCTGGAAAGCGCCAACAGGCTTTTGGTCTGCTCTTTCCAACCTGGCCAGCCAGCTTTGGCCCTGATTTTCCATCGCAATAAAACTGTCCCCCAGTCGCAAGCGCAAGACATGACGGAGATAATGTTGCTGGGCCGGGGTTAAGCAAACCTGCGACTGATGAATCTGGTCGGCTGCGATCGCCAAACGTTGGAGTTTAGCAAAGGGTTGCTTGGGCATTGTTACACCATTTTGGATTTTAGATTGGCGATTTTGGATTGGGAGACGCCTTGCTGGGAAAACATTTCATCAGTTTTATTGATTGCGTTTCCAGGGCTAACTGGTATTAGCAGTCGGCTTTTAGCGATGAGGGTTTGGCCGCTGGCAGGGAAATACAGGCAACAGTCGATTGGCCAGGAATGCTTTCCAGCGAGAGGTTGCCGTCATATAAGCGGACTAGCCGCTGGACGATGGTTAAGCCCATACCTGTACCCTGCTGTTCGTAGAGCTTGCGCTCAAATTGCATGCAGGCTCCCAGGTTGGCAATCTGGTCGTGGGTCATGCCACGACCTCGATCGCCCACGGATAACTGGAACTGCTGCTCTTGTAGCTGACTGGTAATGGTGACGGTGGTGCCTGGAATCGAGAATTTGAAGGCATTATCGACCAATTCTTCCACCATCTTCTTGAACCAGCGAGTTGAGATCTTCAGGGTTACAGGTTGCAGATCCAACTCCAGGTCGGTCGGCCGATCGAATCGTTGTGCTACGGCTAGAGCCATTTCAATCACAATCGATTCGGTTGCGATCGCAGACGCATCTCCCCGAAAAACTTGCTGTCGCTGGGCATCGGTCGAAATCAGCTCTAATTGAGCATAGAGGAGAAAATGTTCGACCGAATGATGCAGACGGTTGCCAGCACTATGGATATGCGCCAGCATCTCTTCGATTTCAACCGAATCGAGGGAGCGATAGTCCAACAACAGCAGATCTGAAAAGCCAATAATGGCATTGAGCGGCGTACGCAACTCATGGGGTAGCGATTGGGCAATGCTACAGCGCAATCGCTCCAACTTGCGATCGGCATATTGTTCAAAGACCATTTGCTGGTTGAGTTGGGCCGTGACTGCATTGCGCAGTTCAGACGAGGTAAACGGTTTGGTGAGGTAGTCATTGGCTCCCAACTCCATGCCTTGTCGCTGGTTGGAACGCTCTGCTTTGGCCGTCAGAAAAATGAAGGGAATTGTTGCCGTAGATTCCTGTTGGCGCAGAGCTTTGAGCACTTCATAGCCATCTAACTGAGGCATCATGATATCGCAAATAATCAGATCGGGCCGATGGGTCTTTGCCAGCTGCAGTCCTTCCAATCCGTTGTCTGTTGCGATCGCCTGGAAATCTTCGAGACTGAGAATTTCCTCAATATTGTCGCGGATGTTGCTTTCATCCTCAATGACTAAAATCGTTTTCATGGTTGATGGAGTTAATATTATTACAAGAATATGAAAGGAGTGTTCAAAGGCATAAAATTGCAGGACTTCACTCTGCTCTGTTCGCAATCTGATGGTCTGAAAGCTCGTTTGAGGCAATAGAGCTTGGCTGTAGAGGCAATAGTGCTGACTTAAGCCAGAATTGATCCCGGAAAGCCCTGGAAATTCTTGGAGTGGGTATTGCCCACCGACCTGATATAAGTGACATTCGGGTGTAGAGGTAGCGGTAGCGCTAACTCACAAGACTTCACAGCACTACAGTGCCTGTTATGGACTGTGCATAATTTTAGTGGGGTTATGAATTCGACTTTTCCTAAACGTGAATTTACTGTTTTCAAAATAAACAGCGTCAATGTTTTTATAGAGAAAGGCGTCAAACTGTTCTGTGGGTAAAGGTGGGCCGATCAGATACCCCTGGATGGCATCGCACTGATGATGACGCAAAAAGTCCAACTCAGCCTGGGTTTCAACGCCCTCTCCAATGACGTTTAGATGTAAACCATGGGCCATGTCAATCATGGCAGCAGTAATTGCAGCGTTGCCTGGATTTTGGTCAATGTCCTGAACAAAACACCGATCGATTTTGAGCGTATTAAAGGGAAATTGCTGTAAATATTGCAACGAAGAATATCCGGTACCAAAGTCATCAATAGAGATTTTGACACCGATTTTCCTGAGCTGATTGAGTGTTTCGATCGCGGCCTCTTTATCGGCCATTAAACTCGTCTCTGTGAGTTCTAGATCGAGCTGCTGGGCAGCCAATCCGGTTTTGGCCAGGATTTGGACAATGGTGTCAACCAGATCCGGCACGCAAAATTGATATGCAGATAGATTGACTGCAACGTGTTGCAAGATCGGGTTCTGGTCATACCAACATCTGGCTTGCGTACAGGCTGTTTCCAGCACCCACTCTCCTAATTCAATAATGAAGCCTGTGGCTTCTGCAACGGGAATGAATTTGCTGGGTGAAACCGATCCCAGTTCAGGATGCTGCCACCGCAATAGGGCTTCTGCACCGATAATGCTCCCAGTCTGAAGGTCGAGTTGGGGTTGATAGTAAAGTTGAAATTCTTGTCGTTCTATGCCTGACTGTAAGGCGGTTTCAAACTGCTGAATGTCTTGAACAGTGATGTCGCCGTCGCCGATGGCTTTTTTAGCAAAACGCACTGCAATGGCTCGACGTAGTTCGTCTGGCGTAAAGGGTTTGGTGAGGTAATCGTCGGCTCCCAGTTCCATGCCCTGGCGGAGAGCGGATCGCGTCGCGCAGGCGGTCAAAAAAATGAATGGAATCGCTGCGGTTTTGCGGTGTTGCTGCAGGGCAGTGAGGACGCCGTAGCCATCCAGCTCTGGCATCATGACATCGCAAAGGATCAGGTCGGGTTTGCAAGTCAGGGCTTGCTGTAAGCCAGCCTTGCCATTTGCGGCAACGATAGCATTGAACCCTTCCAGCTCTAGAATGTCCTTGATCGTGTCGCGAACGCGATCTTCATCTTCAATGACGAGAATGGTTTTCATCTGTTTAGAGAGGTTAACGGCAGTTTGACTGCGATCGCAGTGCCCCCATCAGAGGGACTTTCGACGCTAATGTGACCTTGATGTAAATCAACACATTTCTTGACGATGGCTAACCCCAAGCCAGTGCCTGGAAGTTTGCCAACATTTTCGCCCCGGTGAAAGAGTTCGAAGATTTGCGACCGATCGGCGAGGGGAATGCCAATGCCCCGATCTCGAATATAAAACGTGACAGTTTTGTCTTCAGCAGTCACCTCAAAATCAATGCGACTCCCCTGGGGAGAATATTTAATTGCATTGGAGAGTAAGTTGGCTAAGATCTGGCGCAACAGTTTAGCATCCATACAGGCCTCAATTGCTTCGTCGTTCAGGGAGAGGGCAATGGCATGTTGGGGAGCGTTGGCTTGCATTTCGTCGACTAGATCGCGACAAAAAGCAGCCAGGTCTAGAGGCGCAGGGTTGAAAGCGGAGTTGGTTTCAACGTGACTGATGGTGAGGACATCCTCCAGGAGCTGAGTCATATGGTCGACTGCAGATTGAATGCGCTGCAAATGTTTCTTTTTTTTGAGCGTGTCCAGGCGATCGCCGTAGTCTGCCAGTAACCCTGTAGAGGAAGAAATGACGGTCAGGGGAGTGCGAAATTCGTGGGAGGTCATGGAAATGAAACGAGATTTCAAGTCGTTCAGTTCCTTTTCTTTGGCGAGCGCTCTGAGCATGTCGGCCTCGGCTTGTTTGCGATCGCGAATATCCTGCACCACAGCAATGAAATAGTCGGGTTCTCCTGTAGGCGAGCGCACCAGCGATGCGGTGACTTCTGCCCAAACCACCTGGTTTGCCTGGGTAATATATCGTTTTTCGGCAATCAAAGTGGACTGTTGGCCCAGCAGCATTGTTTCTAAGTTGGCCTCAGCCGAGGGGCGATCGTCAGGGTGGGTGATTTCCAGGAATGTTTTTCCTTGCAACGCTTCCCAGGAATACCCTGCAATTTCCAGGAACTTCTGATTGGCCTGGATAAATTGACCGTCCAGGCGATTGCGGACAATGCCAACGGCGGCTTGTTCGAAGATGGCGCGGAAACGCGTTTCAGATCTGCGAAGCGCTAACTCGGCTTGTTTGCGATCGCGGATATCCTGAATGACGCTCAAGGTATATCTAGCCCTCCCTGTCGCATCGCGGATCAAGGAAAACGTCAGGTGCGCCCAAAGCGATGACCCCTCTTTCCTGAGATATTGTTGTTCAGCCGAAACAGTCTGCAATTCTCCCTGCAGGACTTTTCCCACCTGAAGATCGATCTGTTCTCGATCGTCAGGATGGCTGAGATCCTGCCAGAGAAGCTGGGTCAGTTCCTCTTCCTTATACCCCAAAAGGTCGCAGAGTTTTTGGTTCACCATCAGCAGGTGGCCTTTGGGCGTTCCCAGGGCAATCCCCACTGCAGCCTGGTTGACAATGCTGCGGAATTGTTCTTCGCTTTCCGCCAGGAAAAATTCAATCTGGTGGCGTTCCAGAATTTCGACCCGCAGTTGTTCGTTGGTTTGTTTCAGCTCAGCGGTGCGCAGCTCAATCCGGTGTTCCAAGACTTGATTCAAGTGTTGAATCTCTGCGTCTGCCTGCCTGCGCTCTAACTCTCCCCTGGCCCGGGCCGCCACAATTTGCAGAATCTCGATCATCCACGCTGTCTCGGCCATCGGCGTCGTGTCCATGACCCCGATCCAGGCCATGACCTCATCGTTCGTGTCGAATAATGAAATGCCTAGATAACTTTCAATGGCTTTCGATCGCAACCAATTGTCCTGGGGAAATTGCTCCTGAACGCGATCGCGGTAAACGCAAGATCCGCGAGTCCTAACCTCAGCACAGGGAGTTCCTGCCAGGTCGTAGATAAAATTCTCTTCGATCTTGCCATGGGCACAGAAGGCAATAGTTTGGCTGCGGGTGCATTCTGTGCCAGCGATCTCCGCCACCAGGGCATACTCCACAGACAAGGCTCTGGCAAGAGAGATAACCAGGGATTGGAAGAAGGCTTCGCTGGTAGACGCGGAAAGACCCAGCGCAATGTGACGCAGGGCATCTTCTACTCGTTTTTGTTCCGTGATATCCCGACCAACAGCACAGAGCAGATGCGCGTCATAGGGTTGAATGGTCCAGTGCAACCAGCGATAGGAGCCATCCTGGCAGCGGCAGCGATTCTTGAAGTTGACTGCTGGAATGCCGTGGGACAATTGGGTCAGCTGGGTCTGGGTGGCAGCGCGGTCATCGGCATGGACAAAATCCAGCCAGGGCTGAGCCAGTAATGTTGCTTCTGGGTACCCCAGAATCTCCGTGAAGCGGGGATTGATCCGTTTGAAGTCGCCTGACAATTCAGCAATGCCGAACAGATCCAGAGAAAGATGGAAAAAGCGCTCCAGTTCCTCCTCAGATTGCTGGCGCGCGATCGCCATTCCCAGGAGTTCAGCCGCAGCTTGAAGAAGCTGTATCTCCTCTGAGCTAAACTCTCGGGGCTGATGCGTGTGGACAACCAGGACACCATAGGGAAAATTGTCATTTGGCCCCGTTGCCTGACTGGGGATGACAACACTCGCGCAGCTAACGGCTCCATGATTGTGTAGCAAGGGGGTGCCGCTGAAGCGAGTTTCCAACTGCAAATTGCTGACAACAACGGGTTCGGCAGCCAGCACGGTATACCCAACCAGAGACTTACGGCCTGGACTGATGGTGGCATGGTCGACTAATCCAGGCTGCCAACCGACTCCTGCCCGGAGTAGAAAAGTACTTTGGTTAGGCAGGAGGGCAAAAACCCCACAGCAAGGCACCTCTAGAGTGCGGGCAATCCGGCCAACAACTTCGTTCAGCAGATCGTTAACGGCTCTGGAAAGCAGGGTGTGTCGCCCGATATCAGTCAGGGCTTTTTGCTGCTGCAGGCGATCTTCGAGCTTTTTTTGGGCTTGCTGGCAGGCGATCAGCTCGGTGTGCTGGTGCTGGCAGAGCAGCTGTTGGGTCACTTCAGCAGCCAGCAGACCTGCAAGATCGCCATTATCGTCAAGAACAGGCAAATACTGCAGCTGATGCTGACGAAACAGGTCGAGAACAGCGCTCAGTTCTGGGAGATTGGAGGCGTTGATCGCGATCGCAACCGGAGTCATTGCTGCCGCAACCGAAACTGCATGCAGAGCCATATCCTGAACTATGCAGCGAACCAGCTCTCTCTCTGAAAACAATCCCACAACCCGCTTCTTGTCCAGAATGCAAACACAGCCGCCTCGACTGCGTTCGATTGCTGTTGTCATGGCTGATTCATTCAGGGTGAATGGAGAGAGGCGGGCCCCTGCTGGCGCAGCTTCATTATCCTGATAGATTGCAGAATTGTTCTGTGCTCGTTCTATTTGTTTAACACCTTCACCCTCCTGATAGATCGCGGGATTGCTCTGTGCCTGTTCTATCTGTTTAACGACTGCGATTAAAGGCGCATCCGCTGCAGCAACAAGGGGTTGCCGATCGATCGCGGCAGCCAGAGAGCCAACCAAAACGCCAGAAGTATTATGAGACATCGCCAACCCAACACGACCCCTTCCAAAGACTCTCTCTGAAGATGTTTGAAAAGTATTGGATCCCCCCTGGCCCCCCTTTTTTAAGGGGGGAGTTACGGTCAAAAGTCCCCCTTAAAAAGGCTACTGCGTACACACAAGTCCTATTGCAACCAAGATGTCTGTGTTGATTCCCCCTAGCCCCCTTTCTCAGGGGGGGAATCCGCTCAAAGTCCCCCTTTTCCAGGGGGATTTAGGGGGATCGAGCCGCTTTGTTCGAGATGTGTGTACACCGTAGCTTCAAAAGGAAATTTTAGGGGAATCGAGAGCGGTTTGTTACTGAACTCAGCCCTTTTCAAACAACCTCTCAGTGTTTGCCACCCTGACAATCAGCAGATCCCAATACCTGCTTATTTTTTTAGTGCGATTCCCAGCTAGACTCCTGAGATTGGGAACGCTTGGAATCCCTTGACACTAGATGTCAATGAAAAGACATCAACAGCATTCTTCGGCAGCGTTCAAATTTAACTGCCAGATAAACTGCAGCTGCTGCCAAAACCGTAGCTTTTCCTTTAAAAGAACGATAAACCTTGATGTAATCCCAGTCTATATTGTTGAATTCTTACACGACTGTACTCCCGTATTTAGACTCAATTGAGTGCAAAAATTTGCATTTAATTGATTTTATATTGTGCCTCTGAAGTGCGATTGCGACATACGCCATATCGCGTAAAGAAGCGCGATCGCAACATCAGCCATACGGCGTAAATTTCAGGACAAACCCACTTTTTCGATCGGACTTCACCCTAAACTTGATTCATTGTTGATAGTTCATTGTTGATAGTTCATTGTTTATGGCTGATGATGCTAATGATGTTGTCAGCTTGTATGGGTTCGCTGCAAACGAGCCATGAGAAATATTGGCAAGCTATTTTATCAGGGTTGAGAGTTCAAAAATTGCTGGTGGTAAACAAGTAATGATTTTTGAGTGCGTGGGTTCCACCCACGCACTCAAAAATCATTACCTCTACAGGATTACCCAAAAATTCATAATTCAGGGTGAATCTCTAATGACCAATTGGGTGCATGATGGCAGAAGGGGTGCAGCACCCAATAATCAGGTAATTTTGTAGCAAGATACTTTTTTCTCTAAAAGAATGTCACTGGAATAAGAAAGATTAGGCAACTTTTGGATTGGGTAGATTGCTAGAGCACCTCAACGCAACATCTTAACGAATAAACCAACAGCGGTCAGGAATGGGCAGTGAGTAGTTCGCTTTGGGTGATGAGCTGCTAGCATCTAACGACCAACAATGAACAACAACCAACCAACAATGAACAACGAACAATGAACAATGAACGCCCTAAAACGCCAGCTCGCGCAGATGCCCAGACGGGCATCCCTGCGTTCGATTCTCGTGGTGCCCTTTGTCTTGCAGATTTTTGCAGCGGTCGGCATGACCGGATGGCTGTCCCTACGCAATGGACAGCAAGCCGTCAATGAAGTCACCGCCCAATTGCGACAGGAGGTGAGCCTGCGCATTTATCAGCAGCTGAAAGTCTATCTAGCAGCGCCTCGTGCGATCGCACAGATCGATATTGATGCAATTCAGCTAGGACAGCTTGATATAGAGGATACTGGCAGCTTAACCCGTCAATTTTGGCGACAACGGCATTTATTTGACTCGATTACTGTCTCTGCCATTTATTTTGGTACCGAAGCGGGAGAATTTATTGGTCTGGGTTTTCAAGACGACCAAACCTGGCAAATTGGTCGTGCTGGACAGTCTACGGGAAATCGATTTTATAGCTATGCGGTAGATGGTCGCGGCAATCCTGCTACTTTACTCGAGCAGGGGCAGGCATACGATCCCAGAATTCGGCCCTGGTACGAAGATGCAGTCAAGGTGGGAGCAGCAACCTGGAGTCCAATTTATGTTGATTTCAAAGATCCCCGATTAAAAGTGACGCTGGCCCAACCGCTCTATGCAGAAGACGGTCGCCTGCGTGGAGTTGTTGGGGTAGATTTTGTACTATCCCACATCCGAGAGTTTTTGCAACAAGTCAAAATCGGTCGCTCTGGCCAGACGTTTATTGTCGAACGGTCTGGTTTTTTAGTCGCAACTTCAACGCAGCAACAGCCATTTAAAATCAGTCAAGGTGAGGTAAAACGCATCATGGCTGAGGATGTAGAACAACCCTTAATTCGAGAGACAGCTCAGTACTTGAGCGAACGCTTCGAAGATCTATATCGCATCCAGAATGTTCAGCAACTAGAATTTAAACTCTATGGCGAGCGGCAGTTTCTGCAGGTGGTGCCATTTTCAGATGGTCGTAATCTGGATTGGTTGATTGTTGTTGTCGTACCAGAAGCAGACTTCATGGAGCGCATCCACCGTCATACCTATACAACGATTCAGCTTTGTCTCCTGGCCCTGGCAATCGCGATCGCAATCGGCTTGCTCACCTCTCGCTGGATTGCCCAGCCCATTCTGCAGCTCAACGAAGCCAGCCGCGCCATCGCGTCTGGAGACTTCGATCGCATCGTCCGCATCCGACGCGTTGATGAACTCGCCACCCTGGCCTATTCCTTTAACCAGATGAGCATCCAATTGAAAGCCTCCCACGAACAGCTCGCCGACTACTCCCGCTCGTTAGAACAAAAAGTAGATGAACGTACCCAGGCATTGCAACAAGAAATTGTCGAACGCACGGCTGCAGAAGTGGCCCTACGCCTATCTCAGGAAAAGTTCTATACAGCCTTTCGTTCCAGCCCCGACCCCATCACCATTTCCACCCTGGCTGAAGGACGCTACATTGAAGTCAACGACAGCTTCCTGAAGCTGAGCGGTTACACACTGAAAGAAACCATCGGACACATCTCCCTCGACCTGGGAATTTGGGTCAGACCCCAGGATCGCGATCGCGTCCTCCAGACCCTACAAAGCCGCGGTCCCATTCGCAACCAGGAATACGAATTCCGCAACCGCTGGGGCGAAATCCGTACCATGCTGCTCTCTGCAGAAATCGTCGATCTGGACGGCCAACCCTGCATCCTCGCCATCCACAACGACATTACCGAACGCAAACAAGCCACCCTGGCTCTGCAAGCCGAACAAGAAAAATCAGAACGCCTGCTGCACAACATCCTCCCCCAAACTATTGCCAACCAGCTCAAAGAAGGCCAGACCACGGTTGCCGAACAGTTCGAAGCCGTAACTATCTTATTTGCGGATATCGTTGACTTTACCGCTCTGGCAACTCAACTGCCCCCAACCGAACTGGTTGACTTGCTCAACCAGATCTTTTCCACCTTCGACCGCATTGCAGAACGGCACGGTGTCGAGAAAATTAAAACCGTTGGTGATGCCTATATGGCTGTTGCCGGATTGTCCATGACTGCACGCGATCGCACCAGCGCCATCGCCGAAATGGCCCTGGATATGCAAACCGTCATCCCCCGCTTCCAGCGCACCAACGGCGACTCCTTCCAGCTCCGCATCGGCATCAACACTGGCACCGTCGTCGCTGGCGTCATCGGCATTCGGAAATTTGCCTACGATCTCTGGGGCGACACCGTCAACGTCGCCAGCCGCATGGAAACTCAGGGACAGGCCGGAAAAATCCAGGTCACTGCTCCCACCTACGAATGTCTCAAAGAACATTATCATCTCGAAGAACGAGGCACCATCTCCATCAAAGGCAAAGGCAACATGAAAACCTACTGGTTACTGGGCAGAAAACGCTGAATCTCTGGTTCATGGTTCATGGCTCATGGCTCATGGCTCATGGCTCATCATGCACGGCTTGTTTCTCATGGCTATAGCACGACGAGCACGACAAAAATAGATGAAGACATGACCAAAAGCTCAAAGCCAGATTCCATCAACCTTGCCCTTCTGCCCTCTGCCTTCTGCCCTCTGCCTCCTGCCTTTTGCTATAAAACAAGGATATTTGAACATACGAGTGCCATCTGCATGCTCAAACATCCTGACTGGGTTATCTCCACCCTATGCTGTCCTTAATGCAACGATCGGGTCGAGTCGGGCGGCGCGCCGAGCGGGGACGACACCAAAGAACAAGCCAATGCCACCGGAAACGCTGACGGCAAGAAAGACAGCGATGGGCGAAACCCCTGCAGAGAGAGGCGTGAGCATACCCACCAGTGTAACACCGCCGACACCGACCAGGGTTCCGGCAAGGCCGCCAATGGCAGAGAGGATGACGGCTTCAATCAGGAATTGAATCAGAATATCTTGCTGGGTGGCACCGAGGGCTTTGCGTAGGCCGATTTCCTGGGTACGTTCGGTGACGGAGACAAGCATGATATTCATGACGCCAATGCCACCCACTAAGAGCGAAATGCCTGCGATCGCAGCCAGCATAATCGTCAATGCGCCTGTAATCGTATTGACGATAGAGAGAATATCCTTTTGCGTATCAACGGTAAAATCGTCTTCATTGACGATCTTGTGTCGCAGTCGCAGCAAATTAGCGATTTGAAACTTGGCAGCGCTGGTTTCATTCTCATCAGCAGAGGCAGAAATAAACGTCAGCGTTACCCCATAAGGCGAGGTGCGACCGACAATTCGGTTGGACATCGTAGTGATAGGAATGTAAAGGGCATCATCCTGATTGGTACCCATAAAAGCTCCCTTGGGCTGCATCACGCCAACCACCTGAAAGGTGACATCTTTGATACGAACCTGCTCGCCAATCGGATCTTGCCGCTCGAACAACCGCTCGGCCAGATCGGATCCCAGGATCGTCACCGGAGCGCTACGCTTGATGTCCAACTCATTAATAAAACGTCCCTGGGCCACATCAAAACTTCGCACCGCCAAAAATTCAGGGGTCGTACCCACGATGAGCGTCATGGCATTGCGATTGCGATAGTTGACTAACTGACGATTTTGTAATTGGGGGGCAACTTCTTTTACTGAGGGTACCTGGGTTGCGATCGCATACGCATCCGCTAGCACCAGCGTCTTGGGAATGTCAAAGGTTGTGTTCTGAGTTTCCCGACTCCCCGGCACCACAAACAACACATTGGGACCCAACGCCTCAAATTGCTCCGCCGCCAGCTTCTGCGCCCCCTGACCAATGCCCACCATGGCAATCACAGACGCATTGCCAATAATAATGCCCAGCATTGTCAAACTGCTGCGCAGTTTATTGGCAACCAGCGTCGCCATCGACATTTTGACACTTTCAAAAATGTCCATCCTGATTATCCACCCAAAGCATCTTCTAATTTCTGGCCTTTTGGCAGATCGATGAACACCTGCTCGCCTGCCTGAATGCCATCCAAAATCGGAATTTGATTGCCAATTGCAGGGCCAATGGTAACGGGTTGAAATTGGGCTTTATTGTTTTTCCCAGGCACTAACACACCCGTTTCGCCATTTTTTGTAACAATAGCTACGGTTGGAACAACTAGAGTATCGCTTAACTCATCCCCAATAAAGGTTAAATCGACATTCATGCCAGAGCGCAGCTTATCCTGTCCTGTCACCAGCGATACTCTGACCTGGAAAGAGGTGACATTTTCTTCCACTACTGCTTCCGGGGCAATCAAGCGAACCCTACCGATAAAAACCAGATCGGGATAAGCATCTGCCACGATCTCAACCTTTTGATTTTGTTCGATCTGGCCAATGTTCACCTCTGGCACCTCAGCCAGAACTTCCATGCCGCTGGCGAGTGCGACAATTGAGGTCGAAGTTGCCGATGTGGTACTTGAAGCGGAAGTAGTAGGAGTAACAAAAGAGCCTTCCGTCGCATACTTTTGCGTAATGATGCCGGCAAAGGGCGCACGCACCAGTGTCTCCGATTGGCGCACTTGTACCTCTCGCAACTGTCCAATGGATTCTGCAACAGTGGCCTCTGCTTGAGCAACTTCTTCGACACGCGGCCCATTACGCAACTCTTGCAACCGTTGTTTGGCTTCCCGCGCTCTAAACTTCGCTTGATCGAGGCTGGCCCGGGCACTGCGAGCTTCATTTAACACCGCATCCAGATCGTCGCGGGCAATTGCTCCCTCCCCAGCCAAAAACTGATTGCGCCGAACCCGATCTTTGGCAAGCCGCAAGCGCGACTCTGCTTCTACAATCTGAGCCTCAGCTTGAGCAGCAGCTGAGGCAGCCTGGGCAATTGCTTCCACTCGCGTACCTGCTTTCAGCTCTGCGAGACGAGCACGATTGCGTTCCAGATTAGCCTTGAATTGAATGAGCTGGGCTTGAATTTCTCTGCTTTCCATCTGAGCAATGATTTGCCCCTGGTTCACTCGATCGCCCTGCTCAACATAGAGTTTGGCCAGCCTCCCCTGCGTTTTTGGACTCAGATTTACGCTTTTAATGGGCTGTACGGTGCCATTGGCAGTAATCAACACAGTGAGTGTCTTCAACTCCACTGGCACGGTCAGATCGGCGATGTCCGTTTGAGGCACATTCCTGCGCAGAACAAGATAGCTAGCAGCGGCAATCCCAATCACCCCTATCGCTGCAATTGGGATGACCCAGAACATAGGACGCTTCACGTTTCGGATCGAAGACAATTGCATAGGTAAAACTTCATCCTTGAGAGGAAGAGTCGGAGCAAGTTCAAGACGTTAAAAATTTCGAACCTTATTATATCTTAATTTCTTGTAAAGTTTTGTCACCTAAAAGCCCAATCTGCCTGATAGTCTGGATTAGCCTCACCTTAATATTGTAAAGACTCATCTGCGATCGCGCTTCCCCCAACTGACCGATCCAACTGGGTGAGCAAGAATAAAACTGAGGCTACAGCCAAACCACTGCAATCAGGAAAATGGAATTGATTTGCAGTCAGGGGCAGAAACTATTTTTGATTGGACATCAGTCAAGGGACAAAAAATCATCAGGCAGAGGGAAAAAGACGCGAATACGATCGTTCAGCAGCATGAAAAGTTTGCGAACTGAATGATTTGGCTGGGTGCTTTGAAGGACAATTATCCCTCCTTAACCCACGAAATCTAACCAATCTCTGCTTGATGGAGTTAATCTAGTCTGGATACCAAAACATGCCTTTGATGCCTTCTGGATCGGGCATAAAGCCAAGACCGCGATAGAAATCCACAACATGGGGATCGGCGAATAAGGTAATGTTGCTAATATCTTCGTTACGCAGTTTCTTGATAATGTGTTTCATCAGTGCCTTCCCCAGCCCTTTGCCCTGGAAGTCTGGATGGATCACAACATCCCAAATGGTGGCATTAAATGCATGATCGGACGTGGCTCGGGAAAAGCCGATCAATCGGCGATGGGATCCTCGCTGTTCCCACATTGAGACTACGAGGAAACTATGTTGAATCGCTTTCCTGACTTTACGCAATGGTCGGCGAGACCAGCCTACAGCATCACAAAGCTCTTCCAGATCGTAAAGATCGATTTCCCGGTCTGTGCTGAAAAAAATTCGAAAGTTGCGGTTGGTACGGTTGCGGTTAGCAGTTCCGCTCAAGGCAGAATTGCTTTTTCTGTCGGCAACGTAGCCATCAACTGGCACCATTTTAGGTGCCGTGGCGGTATCAGTTCCGCTAAATAAGCTTTTCCAAAAACCCATGCAGGCGTGGTTATGGTAGTAGAAGTTCAATGGCAGTAATAGTTAGTATATCCCCCGTACCCTTCCTCAGCGTCTGGCTCTATTTGTCTTTCCTATTATGACCTCGGGCTTGAAAGCATCTACGATAGAACTGCTGAAGCGCTTTAATCGGGCGTTTCCACAGTTTTATGAGCAATTTGTCAGCAGCGATATTCAACTGCAAAATTTGCGGCTCGCCTATCGCCTTTTTAAAACCCGGCGTGCTGTCATCGATCTGAGACCAGACAGCAATAAGAGCGCCCTTCACTTTGCCTATCGCAATCAGTCCTTCTTGCTGAGCGATATTTTTGGGGTGCTGGCTGCTTATGGATTGACTATTCATAGCCTCAGCCTTTACGGACAGATTTATCCACCCATGTTGGTGTTTATCAAGCTGGTGGTTTCTCGGGGTAACAAAACCTTGACGGACAAAACTTCAGAAAATGTTTGTCGGGCTGTTCGCGAAGCACTGGCAGGGCGGTTTGAAGTTGAAGAAATGTTAGCTGTAGAGTTCAATCTTGATGCTGGGCTGGAACAGGTGGAAACTGAATTTTATGTAGATCCGGTGTTCCATTTGCCAGCACTCTTGATTGAGGCTGATAACCAGCCTGGACTGTTCTACAAAGTCATGTATGCCATCTGGCAAGAAGATTTGCTGGTTGTCAATGCTAATTTGCTAGTCTGGCGCGGACGAACCCGTCTGATTCTCTATTTGCTGGGACCAAACGAGAGCTTAATTCCAGAATATCTGGGACAAAAAATTGCTGAGGGTGTGCGTCAACGCTTGCTGGGGCGGCGTTTCTGATGCTCCGTTTCTGATGCTCCATTTCTGATGCTCAATGCTCAGGAGTGCATGGGTGAGCAATTGACAAGTCAGGACTTTTGGGCGTGCAGATGGAACCTGCCTGCCCAAAAGTCCTGAATTAATTGGAAGGCTAACGCATATTTAGGAGCGCAAATTAAATGGTTTTGCAACCAATAACCCTGTAGGGACATGGCATTGCCGTGTCCCTGCGCGAGAATTTTGCACTTAATTCAATTCTCATTCCTGTAGGTATTTATGCTTTCTCTTCACTATGGACGAGCGCAGTTCGCGCTAGGATAGAAGGATGGAAACAATTGACATCCTGGGAGTTCCTCACGCCTATACTTTGACTGCTCCCACCCGTTTTCCTCATGTATTGGTCTTTGTGCACGGCTGGCTTTTGAGTCGAAAGTACTGGCAGCCGTTGATAGACCGTTTATCGCCAGATTATCAATGCCTTGCCTACGATCTAAGAGGATTTGGCGAGTCCCAGCTTTCACCACAGCTGCCAGCGCCCCAGCTCACAGTTCAGCAGGTTCAGGGGATTGCCTCTAGCCTTTCTGCTGCCGCTAATTGCTCAACTGATTGTTCATCTCGCTATACGTTAGCGGCTTATGCCCAGGATTTGGCTGTTCTGCTGGAGCAACTGAATATTGCCAGTGCCTGGTTAATTGGCCATTCTCTGGGAGGAAGTGTTGCCTTCTGGGGGGCGAAACAGTTACCAGGTTGTGTCCAGGGGATTATTGGTATGAATGCAGGTGGGGGGATTTATCTAAAAGAAGAGTTTGAGCGATTTCGTTCTGCGGGTCAACAACTGCTGAAGTTGCGTCCTCGCTGGCTCTGTTATTTGCCGTTGATTGACCTGTTTTTTACCAGAGCGCATGTGGCCCGTCCAGTCAAACGGTATTGGGGACGGCAGCGACTGATTGATTTTGTCACCGCTCATCAGGAGGCTGCTTTGGGGACATTGTTAGATTCAACCACAGAAGCAGAAGTTCACCGTTTGCCTCAAGTGATCTCTCAACTCCATCAGCCGGTTTATTTTATTGCAGGAATGCAGGATAAGGTGATGGAACCTAAATATGTCCGGCATTTAGCTAGCTTTCACCCCATGTTTAATACCAGTGGGGAAAATGTCATTGAAATTCCAGATTGCGGGCATATGGCGATGGTGGAGCAGCCGGATGCGATCGCAACTCAACTCCGCTCCATCCTGCACAACCATCATTAGACCTGTCCGAGAACTGGAGTGAAAGCCCCTCTGAGGGGGGCTTTCACTCCAATTTCTGGACGAATCTATTAGGGAATAGAAAAAACACCCTCACAGAATTGCATCCGGTTCATAAAGATTCATCACATTTTCAAGTCTGAGCCGCGATTGCGCTCCCAGAGTCAAAGACGAGCAATGGCCGCGCTCCAGGTGTGCAGCTGCAGCACAGCCAATCATAGCCGCATTGTCGGTGCAGAACTTCAGAGGCGGGAATAAAACCTGCAGTTGATGGCTCTCGGCTGCAGCTTGCAGGTGCTGACGCAGCCCCCGGTTCGCAGCAACTCCACCGCCCACCGCAATGGTATTCAGGTTATGGTCAAGGGCACAGTTCAGGACTCGCCGGGTTAGCGATCGCGCTACAGTTGCCTGAAAACTGGCCGCCAGATCCGCCAGAGGCAACGGGCGAGAGTCGCTTTGCAACTTTTGCACCAATCGCAGCACAGCGGTCTTCAAACCACTGAAACTAGAGTCATAGGGATGATAACCGCCGCCCGCTTGAGAAATTTTTCCTTCAGGCAAGGGAAAAGCATCAGGATTCCCTGCTGCGGCTAAACGGTCAATTTCAGGCCCCCCAGGATACCCCAGATCGAGCAGCCGGGCTACTTTGTCAAACGCTTCACCGGCAGCATCATCCCGCGTTTGTCCCAGAGTCTCATAATCGCCACATCCCTTGACCCGAATCAAGCTTGTATGGCCACCGGAAACCAGCAAACACAGGAAAGGCGGTTCCAGATCGGGTTGACTGAGATAGCTTGCATAAATGTGTCCTTCGAGATGATGGACACCGAGAAAAGGTTTTTGATGGACCATGGCCAGAGTTTTGGCTGCTGTCAAGCCGACCAAAAGCGCTCCGACAAGACCTGGAGCAGCAGTTGCCGCGACCCCATCAATTGCTGACCAGCTCAAGTTAGCCTCTTTGAGGGCTTGCGCGATCGCAACATCAATCAGCTCGACATGCTGGCGCGACGCCACTTCTGGCACTACCCCACCATATTGGCGATGAATCAGTATCTGGGACATGACAACGTTACTACAGACGTAACGATTCTTAACAACTGCCACCGCCGTTTCATCACAACTTGTCTCAATTGCTAGAACAGTTGCCATACGAGTAGCTCAGAAGAAGAATAGGGAACAGGGAATAGGGAACAGGGAATAGGAAATGGGGAACAGGGAATAGGAAATGGGGAATAGGAAATGGGAAATAGGGAATGACACTTAGCCGTTAACGACTATCAATGAGTAGGAATGTCTAGAAATAAAGATCGATCCGCTGAAAACTTCGATTTTCCATCATCTCAAACCAGACTGACAAAAAACAGCAAGCAGGCTCCAAGGTGCTAATTATTCTCTTGATTTTTCCCTGATATCTTTACTGCCCCGTTCCCCACTCCCCGTTGCCTGTTGCCTGTTCCCCGTTCCCTTCCCACCAGGGCAAGCAGGAATATTGCTTAATCTTTTCTTTGTAAACTAACCTTTCAACTTTACTGGGTTCACCCCAGAGAGGTATGATTGCATCCAGGTTCAGCGAATTTAGCTTGACAAGCGACTTCGCTTTTAGTACATGAAACTTTTTGTTTTGTAATAAAGGGAAACAACTCCATGCGACGATTGTTTGCGCTGATTCTTGTAGTCAGTCTCTGGTTTAGTTTTGCCCCTATCGCTCAGGCCGATGTTGCCGGACTCACCCCCTGCAGCGAATCTCCTGCTTTCCTGCAGCGGGCTGAAAATGCCAGAAACGAGGCAGCAGCAAAGCGCTTCGAATTTTATGCCAGCAGCAATTTGCTCTGTGGTGAAGAAGGATTACCTCATTTGATTGTGGATGGCGATCTCAGCCATATGGGTGAATTTCTGATTCCTGGCCTGATGTTCATCCTATTTGCAGGTTGGATTGGTTGGGCAGGTCGCTCTTATCTGCAAGCGATCAAAAAAGAAAAATCCCCCGAAACGAAGGAAATCATCATTGATGTCCCTCTGGCGGTTCAATGCATGCTTCTGGGAGCTACCTGGCCTCTGGCAGCATTTCAGCAAATGGCCAGCGGTTCAATGTTTGCTAAAGACGACGAAATTCCCGTTTCTCCCCGCTAGTTCATCCTATTCGGAGACCCACTGATGAAAGTTGAATACCTTTTCAAATACTTCACCACTGCCCCTGTCCTAGCAGCACTATGGTTGACCATTACTGCGGGGATCTTGATTGAATTTAACCGCTTTTTCCCCGATTTGCTGTTTCATCCCTAATTGCAGATTGATAAAGCGCTAAATTTTCATTTTCTCAGGTGTCAAAGTAAGCCAATGCTCTATTTTTGTGTTCCAAATGAGCTACATGAAAATATTCATCAATGTCGCTAAACAGTCTCTCAGCTCTGAAAATATGTCATTCAGCTGAGTGCTGTTTTTTGCCAGGATTAGCCTTTTTCGCTTGTCTGTGCTTAACACCTGGCCTGGGGCTAGATTAAGAATACTGGCATTCAGGGAAAATATTCCTGCTCGACTTATGACATCTATTAAAAAGCCCAGTGTTAGCACTGGGCTTTGTGCTGTTCTGGGAAGGACCAATTTCTGATGAACTCTGTTCCTAAACTGCTTGATGTGGTTGCCTTGCTGGAAGATTTGCCTGACCTCGATTTGTGTAAAGGTCAGGTGGGAACCATTGTTGAAGAATATGAACCGGGTGTCTTTGAAGTCGAATTTGTTGACGCTAATGGTCGAACCTATGCCTTGGAGACCTTGAATGCTAAGTAACTTCTAGTTTTGCACCATCAACCACTGCTAGAAAAAACGCCTGCATAACCTCCCCATCATTTTTCGATGCCCTGACTAACGCGAGCTCATGCGTAAAGCCAATCGTGCAATTAACTACTATCAGCAACGCCTGAAGATGGCGCGAAAAAAGGGCGATCGTCACGCAGAAAGCATTGCCCTCAACAATTTAGGCGCTATTTACAATAATTTGGCCCAGTACCGACAGGCAATCGATTGCCACCAGAAAGTTTTAGAAATGAGTCGAGAATCTGGTGATTTTCCTGAAGAAAGGCGACGTCAACGTCAGGTCGAAAGTGCTGCCCTTGGCAATCTGGGCATTGCGTACAACTTTTTGGCAGAGTATCAAAATGCAATCCACTACCATCAACAACACTTAGCGATTGTGCGAGAAATCGGCGACCGTCGTGCAGAAGGGAATGCCCTTGGTAATCTGGGATTGGCTTACAAAAATTTGGGTCAGTATCAACAAGCAATCGACTGCCATCAGCAGAGCCTTGCGATCGCACGAGAAATCGGCGATCGTCAAGCAGGCGGCGTTGCCCTTGGCTATCTGGGCATCGCGTACCACAGTCTAGGGGAGTATCGGCAGGCGATCGAGTGCTATCAGCAAAACTTAGCCCTGGCCCAGGAAATGGGCGATCGTCAAGGAGAAGCCAGTGCTCTGAGTAATTTGGGACTGGCTTACGACGATTTAGCGGAGTACCAACGGGCGATCGACTGCCATCAGCAGAGCTTGACCCTGATGCGGGAAATGGGCAATCGCCGCGGAGAAGGGAACGCCCTCGGTAACTTGGGACTGGTGTACAAAAATCTGAAAGAATATAGCAAGGCGATCGACTACCTGCAGCAACAGCTTGCGATCGCGCGCGAAATCAGCGATCGTCGCGGCGAAGGCACTGCTCTTGCCAACCTGGGCGACACGCAAATCAAGCGTGCAGAAAACGATAGAGCGCTGGCAAATTTACAAGCAGCGCTTGCCCTCTTTCGAGCCATCCAATCGCCTGACTCAGAAGCCGAAGTCCTCAAAATGCTAGCAGAGCTTCACCACCAAACCGGGCAACTCGATCGGGCCCGCACCTGCTGCCAACAAGCTCTGAACATTGCCACCCATCTTGGCATTCCCCTGACTCGCGAATGTGAAGAGATTTTATTGAAGCTTGATGCAGAACAATTAAAGCAAGAAGAATCGTAGTAGACTGACACCCCTAATTGGGTGCGATAAAGGCAGGTTTCAGAGAAAACTGTAATCCCCCATTCATGAAACGTTGCAGCACTAAAGTGCCAACTACGAACTTTGCACACTTGGGTTGTGTCACAGCATTAGATGTCATAAATCTTTCCCTTCTGCCCTCTGCCTTCTGCCCTCTACTCTCTTATATGTCCCTAAAGGTCTGATACCTGGGAACCCTGATGATTTCGCCGTAATGCCTGCACTTCCTCCAAAGACAGCTGTGTTGTGCGACTAATGGTTTCATCATCCAAAACTGAAAGCAACTGCTGAGCAATCTCGATCGCCTTCGCTCGTTGACCGTCTTCCCACCCTTCCTGTCTTCCTTCCTGTCTTCCTTCCTGTCTTCCTTCTTGTATTCCTTCTTGTCTGGAGGTGTTCACCACATTATTCAGGTCGCGGTAATATTTGAGACTGTTGTGGTAATTCGCCTGTTCTTCAGGTGAGAAATTGGCAATTTCAGCGACATCAAAGAGTTGATTAAAGATATCCTCTTGGAGCGGTTGGGGGCGATCGTTCAACGCATCAAGATGTTTCAGCAGAAATAGCCATTTGTCAAAATGGGACTCCAATTGTTCCAGGGATTTTTTAAATTTGGGCAGCTCGATATAAATAAACTTCAGTTTGTCATAAAAGAGCTTACATCGTTGATCTTTAAGTTCAACAGTATGTAAAAAGGTTTCTTCGTCCTTGTGGTCATCAAACACAAAATCCAGCACACCCACTGCATAAACAGCCTTTAATTGATAGTCCCAAGTCCCTTGCTGTGCCTGTTCCTGAATTGGAAAGGTCGCATAATAGACACTCCTATCCTTAAAGAAATTTTGTTTTGCTTTCTGGACTTCAACAATAAATCGTTCCCCGGTTTTGCCCTGACAATAGATATCAAAAATAGCTTTGCGATCCACAGGAGTATTGCCTAACTTCTCCGTATTTTTGAAGGTTAGATCTTGAATGTGGTGGCAGTCTGGCAACAGCGTGTTTAGGAAATCCATCAAGAGTGCTTTGTTGGGTTCTGTGCCAAAGATGCGCTTGAAGCCAAAGTCTGTGAGTAAGCTCACATATTTATCTTTAAAGGGGAAAAACATCTTGCTGAGGGTAGGAATTGACCAGGTTGTTATAGCAAAGGCAGGCGGCAGAGAGCGGAAGGGAAAGGTTGAATAAATCTGGTTTTGAGCTTTTTGTTTTGTCCTGATCTGAGCTATTTTCGTAGTGCTATACCTCTTCAATGATAAACTTCCAAATCGCGTATAGAACTTCTCGGCTGCACAAATTGTGCGTGTTGCTCAGGACTCTGCCAAGGAGACCATTAGCAAAGGTTACAATGCTGTTGTTTGATTGAATGCAAAAGGGAAACGATAAATAGTAGAGGAAACAGAAGTAATGACATTTGAAGACACACACACTGAGAACATCCCAGTTCAATTACCCAATGGCAAGGTTATCCAGATAGAAGTATCTCAAACGGGACGGGAAGACGTGTCTTTTAGTGCCAAGTCATTTCAGGCTGTGACTGATTCTATTGAGGGCATTGTGGAAGCATTAGCTGTGCCGCTCCAAAAAGCTAAACCCGATAAAGCCAGCATTACTTTTGGCCTCGAAATAGCCGTCGAATCGGGTCAGTTGATGGCTGCAATTGTCAAAGGAGCAGGGAAAGCAAATTTAGAGATTACACTAGAGTGGGGAAAGTAGTAACTAAGACTAGCAAAAAATGAGCCAGCAACTGGATAAATTGTTGCAACTTTGCACTGTCAAGTTGACTATTGTGGGGAAAAGGGGCTGGGGAACAGGTTTTTTCGTCGCCCCAGGTTTGATTCTCACTTGCTCGCATGTTGTTCAATCTGCAGCCAATAGACAGGTGAACGTTACCTGGATGTCTCAGCAACAAAATTATGAGGCTACGATCGGACAATCTTCCTCAGGGTCAGAAACGTCTGATCTGGCTCTATTGCACCTGAGCGATCCTGTCCCCAAGCACCCTTGTATTTACCTGGACGAGGCAGTTCAATCTGGTGACAATCTCTGCACATTTGGCTACCCGGACAAGGATTTTCCCCAGGGTTGTCCGGTAACGTTTGTCTGCGAAGGGTTGACGGGTGACCAACCCCCATTAATCAAGTTCAAGTTAGGCCAGGTACGACCAGGAATGAGCGGTGCCCCCTTACTGAATTGGAGGACAGGTAAGGTTTGTGGGGTTGTGAAGTTCACACGCGATCGCAGCCTCGATCTTGGTGGGGGTGCAATCCCCACAACAACTATCTTTGATCAATTCTCCACTCTGAAAGTGCAGCATGACCAATTTCATCAGCAAAATCAGCATTGGCTCGAAGCACTTCCATCTGCCCGCAATCATCATTGGTTCGAAGCACCGCCATCTCTGCCAAGTCAAACTCGTCTCTCCCGGCGACAGACTAAAAATCGCCAAGCCTTACTGAACAAAGTCAGAAATTTCTGGATTAAAGGTGTACTGGAAAAATCAGTTCACAACGCAACGTTGATTGAACTTGAACTCGAAGAACGTCTTGATTTATTGGATTGTCCCTGGGGAATCGTTTGGGAAACCCCCGATCAACTGAGACAAATTTTACCTGATGGCTCCAAAGTTATACACCTCTTTAATCAAATGGGAGAGGGAGGAACGCTCCTCATTTTAGGAGAGCCTGGAGCGGGTAAAACGATTACGCTTTTGGAACTGGCTCGCGACTTAATTTACCAGGCAGAACAGGATGTTGACCACCCTATACCAGTTGTGTTTAATCTTGCCTCTTGGGAAAGATACCGAAAACCTATTGCTGACTGGTTGATGCGAGAACTGAAGGAGAAATATCAAGTTCCCAAAGCATTGAGCGAACCCTGGTTGCAAGATCAACAGTTGTTGTTATTACTTGATGGCCTGGATGAAGTACGGGAAAGCCAGCGAGAGGCTTGTATTCATGCTTTAAATCAATTTGTTCAGAAAAATGGCAACACTAGAATTGTGGTTTGTAGTCGTATTCGTGATTATGAAAAACTAACTCAGCGGCTTAAATTTCAAGGTGCGATTCATATCAAATCATTAACCCTTGAGCAGGCCAAGCGCTATCTTGCGATCGCGGGGAAACAGCTAACAGGAGTGTCTCAAGCACTCCAAACAGATGCGACATTACAAGAATTAGTGAAGTCGCCTCTCATGCTGAATATCATCATGTTAACTTACTGCGGTATTGCTGTTGCTGAACTACCAAACTTAAGTTCTGTCGAGGCGTATCAAACATATATATTCGATGCCTATATTGATTGCATGTTTTTTCGCAGACGTATCAAGCGATCCAACAACAAATATCTGTCAAAATATCAACAATATCCAAAAGCAAAAGCGATAAAATGGTTGAAGTTTTTAGCACACAGGATGTTTAAAGACTCCCAAACCATATTTTTTATTGAACAAATGCAGCTTTCCTGGTTACAAACGCCTGCTCAACAGCTTAAGTATCGTATCTCTTTCCCATTAATCGGATTATCGATCGGTACAATGCTTATAGGGCCAATATTGTATACTTGGCATGTCAAAGCTTTTCAGATATTGGGAAAAACCGTTGATGGGCCGTCAGAGTTTTGGGGTATTATCCTAATTGTTGGAATTTCATGTGCCTTGTTTTTAGGCATTCTGGGATCGCTCCGAGACATCACACCAGCGGAGAGAAAATTGACCGATGTGGTGAGATGGTCTGAAGAAACCGTCTGGGTAAGTCTGATTGCATGGATGATACTTCTTCTATCTGGGGGCCTGCTTATCAGGATTAGAAGAAATTGGTTATTTATATTATTGTGGACATTCATTTGGTCATGGGCAATCGAACTTCCGGGAAAAATAATAGCAGATATAAGTAACCCTCCTGACCTCAATATAGAGGATAGAATGAAGCCCAATCAGGGGATTAAACAGTCCGGGATTAACGCTGGCATTCTATTTCTCATTGTGGCCTTACCCAGTACTTCGATCTTGCTATTCATTGCTTGGGTAGGAAGTAAGCCGGGAGTTTTATTAGACCTTGCTCGACATAGCTCTCTGCTGTTGGGTTTATCACTTGGATTCATTGCTGCCCTTCTACCAGGTTTTGCTTGTATTCAGCACTTTATTTTGAGATGTCTTCTGTTTCAGAGAAGTGATATACCCTGGAATTATTCTCGATTTCTTGACTACGCTACGGAACGTATTTTCCTGCAAAAGATTGGAGGAGGCTACATATTTATTCACCGTTTACTGCAAGAACACCTTGCAAATATGGTCAATTGATTCAGCCAAGATTTTTTAATTACCATTGGTTCAAATGATGCTATCTTTCTACTTAATCGCGGAAAGAATAAGAATTCTGATTGGAATAAGGTGTCGATCTCTAAATCTTTATCGGCAGTCAGGAATGTTCGCGGAATTAATTTAGAACAGCAGTCTTTGCAAGTCACTCGAAATTCTCAGGTATCTCTCTATGTTATGATGAGAGAGTGTTTCATGTGTCTAATTTTTGTGAGGAAAGTATTCAAGGACTTTGATTGAAACGTTTAAGAATCTGGGTACGGAAGCTATCTTCAATGGGATCGATAGCAAAAGTGCGCGTAAGACATGTCCGCAAGCGATTTGGACTGTAGCTAGACGAAAATTGATGCAACTAAATATTGCAGGGAGCCTCAGCGATTTAGCCGTTCCACCTGGTAATAAATTGGAAGCCCTTTCAGGCGATCGCCAAGGACAGCACAGTATCCGTATTAACGATCAATATAGAGTTTGCTTTGTTTGGGACAGCTCTGGTGTCACTGAGGTTGAGATTGTCGATTATCATTAGGCTAAGTTGAGACAAAATTATGGTTCGAATTCCTACTCATTGTCCCCCAACTCATCCCGGAGAGATGCTAATGGAGGAATTCCTCAAGCCAATGAAAATGAGCCAGCAGCAGCTGGCGGATGCGATCGCAGTTCCCCGTCAATGGATTGATGAAATTGTCACAGAACGCAGAAATATCAGCCCCAGCATTGCCTTAAGACTGGCAAAATTCTTTGGCATGACACCTGACTTTTGGATCAATTTGCAGGTCTGTTGGGACTTGTACCACGTTCAGCAAGCAGAAGCTGCAGACCTGGCAAGAATCGCGACTCGTTCGCCTCATTGTTCGCCCCAGAATAGAGGGAACTTTTGAGTCTAAGTTTTCGTCTCCTTACCCTGGGTACAACCTATACATCTACCCTCTATCCAACAAACGAATAATGCGAACATCATTTTTGCGGCGATAGACCATTCTCGCTCCCTGCTCGCAGGATGTCTTTGCGCAAGCTGAGAGTTTAACCCAGATGGGTGTAGACAGGCGCTGAGAATGGTGCAAAAGTACCGATTAACCACTCCGACCTGAGAGGTGAGCAAGATGAAATTTAACCTGCTGGCGCTTGTTGCTCTACTGGCGGTTGTTCCTGCGAACGCCGCCAACGCTGAAACTGTCTCGAAGTTCCCAACCGTTGCAGACTCTGTTTCTCCTGCTCAAACGGTTGCAGAGACAGAGGACGACAGTGCGATGGGGGAGGCGAATGCAAAGGTGACAATGGCTACTGCGGTGGCATCTATCCCGGTTGCTCTAGAGGAGGATTTGATACTCAATGCCAGGTCTGCCGAGGCGAAGCCTTGGCTCGATCCAACAATGGCAGTTGAGGTGGAGTCGATGGTGACACTCGATCGAGACATAGACATTGACATGGAACCGCTCGGGCTGATGACTGAGCTTGAAATGGCTGAGCTTGAAATGGCTGAGCTTGAAACAGATTCAGCAGTTGGATCGGAGCCGCTAGATCTGTTCTCTGACTCTGGGAGTTTTGATGCAGTGGGACTTGAGGTAGATGAACCTTTCTTTGAGGCGGAGGATGCGATCGCGCTCGAAAACAAGCCGATTGCTTCAATGACTCAGTCTGGAAAAGCTGCGGCAGCGAAGGAATCAGCAGCGGCAAAGGGAAACAAGGGCTTCCGGATCATTTTCGGCGGCGGGTATGGTGGCTTTGGTCGACGTTACTCTCCGTACGGCAGCTTTCGTCGCGGCTATTACCCGTACAGGAGGTATGGCGGCAGTGGCTTGAGTATTCAATTTGGGGGCGGTCACCATCGCAGCTTTCGTCGCTATCGGGGGTTTAGCGGTTTCTATCCCTCTTTTGGCTCTCACCGTAGCTATTATCCCTATAACCTGTATCGTCGCACCTATTATCCTTCCTTCGGGCATCATCGCCTCTATTATCCGTTTGGCAGGCATCGTCATCTCCGGTTTCATCATTGAATTTGAGGGGCTTTTGCTCCCATGGCCTGCCCCGCTAACCAGGCAGTTGTCCAGGCACTTTGAAAATTAAATCCGCCTGTGATACCGTCAATATCAAGGATTTCGCCGGCCAGGTACAAGCCAGGGCAGCAGCGGCTCGCCATGGTTTTGAAGTTGACTTCTTTCAACGCCACACCACCGCAGGTGACGAATTCTTCTTTGAAAACCCCTTTCCCCTGAATCTCGTAATGCCCCTGGGTCAGTTCTTCGAGCAGTCGGTTCAAGGATTTGTTGGAGAGGGCTGACCAGCGGGTTTCAGGTGTAATACCGACACTGGCTATCAGACGTTGCCAGAGGCGACGGGGCAAAGGTAGGGGAGCCTGGGTTGCGATCGCACGTCGGGCCTGTTCTTGGCGTTGGGATTGCAAGATTTGACGGACTGTCTCTGCCTTCAACTGCGGCAGCCAATCGATCAGTAAGGTCGCTCGATAGCGACAATTATGCAGATCGCGAGCCCCCCAGGCCGAAAGTCTCAATACTGCGGGACCGCTCAAGCCCCAATGGGTCACCAGCAAGGGGCCAATTTGCTCTAGTTTGGTTTTTCCAGTAGTCAGCAAGCGGAGTCGTACTGGATCCACCGCAACGCCCGCCAATCCCTGCAAGCGCGAGTCGTTGAGGTTAAAGGTAAAAAGGGAAGGAACAGGAGAGACAATAGAGTGGCCTAGGGAGCGGGCGATGCGATGTCCTTGAGAACTGCTACCCGTGGCTAACAGAATGCGATCGCAGCCCAATCGCTCGCCCGATCGCAGTCGCACTTGAAATCCACCGCTGTTGCGATCTCGGTCGCCTTGCCACCCAGTTGATGATTGTTGCTCAGATGATTGTCGCTCAGATGATTGTCGCTCAGATGATTGTCGCTCAGATGATTGTCGCTCAACGGCTACGACCGCTGCCCGTTTGCGAACGGTTACGCCAACGTCTCTGGCCACACGAAGCAAGCAATCAACGATGGTGGACGAATCATTAGTGCTGGGAAACATTCGACCATCGGCCTCAGTTTTAAGTTGTATCCCCTGCGCCGCAAACCAGGCTACGGTATCCTGGGGCTGGAACCGCGAGAATGCTCCTCGCAATGCCCGACCACCCCGAGGATAGTGTTGGCTCAACAATTCCGGATCGAAGCAAGCATGGGTGACATTGCAACGCCCGCCCCCAGAGATGCGGACCTTTGCCAGACAGTGCAACCCTGCCTCTAGCACGGTCGCTTGGACATAAGGATGAGTTCTAGCGCATGCGATTGCGCCAAAGAATCCGGCTGCGCCACCACCAATGACGATGATCCGTTGAGTTGCTAAGGACACCAGGTCTTCACCACCTGCCCCACTAGCTGTTGCCCTAACCAGGGAGTATTGCAGGCCAGCGATTTAAGAGTTTGCGGAGTGACTTGCCAGGAGTGTTGCGGCGCAAAAAGTGTCAATTCAGCAGGCTGACCCACAGCGACTCTGGCTGGAGATTGCTGCAAACACGTCGCTGGACGAGTACTGAGTCCCTGCCACAATTCCAGAGCTGACCAGGTTCCTGTGGCAACCAGAGCCTGCCAGAGTAACGGCAAAGCCAACTCCAGACCGATAGCACCCGCTGGTGCATCTGCAAAAGCAACGGTCTTTTCTTCATACGTGTAAGGCATATGATCGATGGCAATCGCATCAATAATCCCCTGCTGAACCCCTGCAATCAATGCTGTCTGGTCGCTGCGATTGCCTAGCGGTGGTTCCAGACGCAGATTGGAATTGTAGGGATGTTGCCAGCGATCGCTGCCAATTGCCTCACTACTGAGCAATAGATGCATCCAGGAGGTGCTAGCGGTAATCGGTAGTCCCTGATTTCTGGCAACTTGAATCAGTTCTACACTGCGGGCGGTGGAAATTCGCATTAAGTGAACAGGAGTACCAGTTGCCGCCACACATTCCAGCAACGCTGCTAGAGCAGCAGTTTCTGCGATCGCAGGATTACCAGGCAATCCTAACTGGATCGACTCTGGCCCCTCACGCATTGCACCCTGACCCGCCAATTCCGAATCGCAGGGCCAGAGCGCAATCGGTTTTCCTAACGGAGATAAATACTCCAGCAAGCGACGCAACAATGACAGATTAGGTAACGGTTGTCCATCGGTAAATCCAATCACTCCCGCTGCTGCCAGTTCGGCCAATTCTGTCATGTGCTGTCCCTGAGCATTCAAGGTTAGCGCTCCCCAAAAGTGGAACCTGGTTTTGTTTTTTGCCTCTGTCCTTCGGTCCGCAAGAACGCGGTTCGCTACTGCGTTTTCAATCCAGACCAAACCAGCTGGACTGTCCAGTACCGGCACCGTATTTGGTAACAGAGTTAGTCGGGTAAAGCCCCCTGCTGTCGCTGCTTGTCCCAGGGAAACAAGGGTTTCCCGCGATTCAAATCCTGGCTCTCCAGAATGGCTGTAGAGATCTACCAATCCTGGGCCCAATATCAGACCCTGGCAATCCCGTACCTGAGTATCCGGAGGAACAGGAGTCAACTCTGTCTCAATGGCCTGAATTTTGCCTGACGCGATCGCAACATCCGCAACCCGATCGGTTCCAGAGATCGGATCCAAAACTCGGACTTGCCGAAGCAATTCCCTAGTCATAGTGAGATAAACCCCGCCCATTTTGGGCCAACGACTTACAATGCCCCCGCAGCGGTCCGATCGAGAATTCCACCTGCCAGATGCGTCGTCATATTCATTGCTTGCAAAGAGGGCAGAACATCATTTCCCTGTCGATAATCGATCGTACTCACTGCACCATTTCCTTGTTTAAACGTCCAGAAATTTTCTGGGCCAAGCCCTAAGGTCTGGCACAGTAATGCTTTATTGACCGCATCGTGGGCTACCACCAGGCAAGTCACTGGATCCCCAGTTGCTCGCGCTGCAACCGAATCGACTATCGATTTCCAGGCAACTGCAACCCGCTCCCAAACTTGTTGCAGGTTTTCTCCTCCCGGCATTTGTACGCTTTCTGGCGTTTGCTTCCAACGTTGCAAATCGCCTGGAAATGACTGTTCGATCTCCGCTTCCAACTTCCCTTCCCACTGTCCGTGACTAATTTCTCGCAAGCCATCGTATAACTCCAGCTGTACTGTGGGATGATGTTGCAGAATGATTTCAGCTGTTTCTTTCGGACGCAGCATTGGGCTGCTCACTGCAAAGTCAATGGGAATATCTTTCAAGAGAGCTGCCGCTTGCCTGGATTGTTCTCGCCCACCCTCATTAAGAGGAACATCAATTTGTCCCTGGAAACGCTGTTGGCGATTCCACTCCGTTTCGCCATGCCGCACCAGCAAAAAACGCAAACCGCGCACGCCATCACGAGGCTGCGGCAGCACCTGCCCCAAATGAGTGGTCAAATTCAAAGACTCTAACTGAACAGGTTGTCCCCAGCCCCCAGAAAAATTCAACACATTGATACCGCAATTCGACTGCAGTATGGAATGATAATAAGCGGGTTCAAAGCCAACAGCAGTACTGATAAGCGCTCGTCCAATGCCATTGTGAGCCACAACCAAAATGGTCCCTCCAGCATGACAAGATAGCACCGTCTGCCAAAACTGTCGTGCTTGCTCGTACAGAACCAGGACAGGGAAATGCTCAACGACGCCTCCACTCCCCGACACAAGCATATAAAATTCATGGGGACGTTCTTTCCAGCAACGGTAGTCGTCGGGATACTTTTCTTCCACAACCTGAGACTGCATCTTTTCCCAAAGGGGCAAGTCAATCTCCAGCAAGTTGTCTGAAGTTTGCACTGCAGGCACCGAATCGCTCTCCTCAGCATTTGCGGCCAATACTGATTGGATCGCCAGAGCAGTTTCCCTGGCTCGCTGCAAAGGACTAGTATAAATTGCATCGAAATGCAGACTGCTAAGCGCTGTCCCGACCTGGCTTGCAGCAATACGGCCTGCATCAGTTAATGTCGATTCATCAGAGCGGCCCTGGATGCGGCGCTCAGCATTAAAGCTGCTCTGACCGTGACGCACTATGATTACGCGGGTACTCAGGGTTCTTTCCTCCGTAGAAGGCGTAAGGGCAATCCCCTACCTGGTTGAATGTTCAGAATAGGGAAGCGATCTAGAAAAAGCAATCCAGGAGAATTTTAACCTGTCAGTGGGATTAGCAGTTAGTAATTATCGCTTAGCAATGAGTGACTAGCAATGAAAAAGGGCGTTTAGCCATTGACGCAGCTAGTCATTTGCCAGCGATCTGTATTTACCCAAAGTGGAAAAGCACCCACCATTCAGCTTGAAATATTAGCGATCGAAATATTAGCGATCGAAACACTCTCAATCCTTTCAATTCCTGCGCGATCGCGCCACTGCCCCCAAAAAAGAATCGACCAGAAAAGCGATCGAATTACCAATTCCCCCCGAGCCAAGTTCTCCACCCTCGCAAGAAACTGAACCAGGGCCGCTAACCCGAGATCGACGATCTTTTGGACCGTCAATCTTTGCCCCGCCAATTGAGGGCAAAATAAACGCATCCAACTTCTCAGCAATTACTCAAGTTGGTACATAAGTAATTGCTGCCAACCCTCACTACTAAGGGGGAATGGCGCTTACACCAGCAGATTACATCAGTTTGTAAAACGGTCAGTTGTAAAACAGTCAGTAGGATGAGCAAAGGACTATGCCCGTGCCCATCACAGGCTCTTTGATGGGCACGCTTTGCTTTGCCTATCTTACGCTTAAGTAGGTACCATTCACCACTAAGGGCCTGTTCAAAAACAAGTACATTCTTTGGGATGAGTTTTAGATTTTAAGTTTTGAGTGAATGTGCAAGAGTCGCTTCAATGGCGGCTCAAGTCTCTGAAAGGCTGACACAGAGCCAAAGTGTGAAGTTATTTTTGCACGCTTGCTAAAAGCATTCCACAATTTATAGCAATAGCCAAGCTCGTTAGGACAGACAAAATCGAGCGTGCGCTTCGTGCGCGCTCAATTTTGTCCTAACCGATATGATTACTGCTATACCAATGCCAGAGTTCCAGTAATCGTCTCCCTCTGGCTTCAATTTCGTCACATTCTTTTGTCTCAACCATCTAGCTGAGCTGTAGGTGTTAAAAATGTAGACCGATTGGTTTATTTGTCTTAAATCTTTAGCCTGATTTCGTGCGATGTAAGATATAAAAAAGATGGATAACCTTGTAAGCCAACATTGCTATCGAGCACAAGCGATTCTAAAGGCTTCCGCCCGAACTGTGCCCGCTTCGATATCTAAAACAGTTTCATCTGGAGCGCTGGTGTAGGGTTTGCGCTTTCTTAGTAAATTGGTGGACGCGGTATTATCCTGCACATAATGAGTGGTTTTGGTGCGGGAGAGCGATTGCCGTGTATTGCAATCAACCCATTCGAAAATGCTATAACGAGTCACACCGTAACGGTTAGGAGGATCCAGATCCGCAATCAAGGTGAAGCTGGCTCGGGGACGAGGGCGTTGAATGGTATCGAGATCGAGGTAATAGTCCAATCCGTCATCTCCAGTACCCACAGGCTGCAGATCTTCGGCCAGGGCGCTGTTGCCTGACAATAACACCAGCATGGAAGCAAGGGCAAAAATTCGTTTCATAGCGACAACCAGCAATAGAACACTTCAAAGGTAGCAAAGTTCTCAATGCGATGCGACCTCAATGCCAAAGCACCTCAATGCCAAAGCAAGAGAGCAAGGCGTCAGTCAATTAGACGAATTGGGACTTGGATAAGGAGTTTTGCAACTTTGTCCCTGTAGCGCAGGCTGAATTGTGAGTGTTGTTTTTGCGTTTGTCCAGGCATTATCATAGGGAAAGTCCCCCTTTGACTCCGCAGCAAAGGGGGAACAACTAAAAACTTTTGGGGAAATAGTTGAACCTCCGACAAGGATTTTGTTTAACACTGCCATCAGGCTAACCATCAGAGATTGCTGAAGCGTCTTCAAAAACTACGAGCTTTTCTCTAACTTCCAGACCTGGCAGCTAAAGCAAATTCTGTCAGACTGAGACTTCCCTTATTCTGTTGTTGCAAAACTCCAGACCTGCTATACGGAGAACGTTCAGCTGAAGTATTTTGCTTCTGCTTCTAACAGGCGAATCAAATTATCATCTCCCTTCGCTTTAGCAACCTCTAAACGTTGCTGCAAGCGCTTCTGAATGTTAGCCCGATGAATTCCTGCCGATCTTGTTACGATTTCTTGATGCTTTTTGTTACGTCCGAACATTTTTTCAAGCTTTAATCATGTACCACTTCTCAAAAATAACATTTCTTCTCTAAGAAGAGGCAAAAGGTTAGAGAAATGTCACATTAACTTGCACTTATTGTAAAAAGAACTATTGTTTACCGTAATTGTAACTAGTTGTTTGGAGAACGAGATTGAAGTCCTACTGCTCAATTTCCCTTGAAGCTGAAACCTGTATTTTTTCTGGTGAGCTATTTCTCGTTGACGGCAATGGTCTGGGTTAATTGCTTCATGTCCCAAGACAGCGAACGAATTAACTAATCCTCATTCCCTGATAAAACCTGGAGTATAGTAGAAAGTAATCATAAAATTTTAGCTACGGGAACAAATTGATTTCACTTTGCCTGCTTCAAGCGCAAGAGTTCGGTGACGGGTTGCAACTTAATCAGAGATGCCAGTGATGCTCGTTTTTTTGTTGCCCAGATCGCCCACAAAGTCTATAGCAAATTTCCCTGCCCATGGTTTTATCTGAAGAGTATGTTTGAAAAGTCCTAAGACAGGTAGCAAAACATCTCGGATCCCTCTAAATCCCTCTTAAAAAGGGGGACTTTTAATCGTAGTTCCCCTTTTTTAGGGGGCTAGGGGGCCAACCCTTGTCAAACATCCTCTGAGAGCGGCAGTTCTTGAGGATAAGGATGCTCTTAGGGTGAAGTGTTTCTGTTGGCGACTTGTATTGTCTGACTCGTAATGATGCTTTTGTCAACCTATCGTGAAGCCTTTCTGTTTTCTCTTAGTATCACCTCAAATGTAAGCATGAATCGCATTCATGAAGGGTGGCTCTTAGCGATCGCAAAGGAGAAAGTAAATAACACGGTAGTCCATGTAGCCTAAGCCTACTTTAATGGTGCCAGAACTGGCTTGACGGTTTATTGCCTTCGCTGAACAAGCAGGCTTATTTATAGAAAGATCCTTTTGGGATCGATGATGCGTCCCTGATTGCTCTTTGTAACTCAAACAAAATTATCCTACATCACTACTGCCTGTAGGGATGGCAATATTTTGCACAATCGTGTCGTTAGGAAATATCGTTTGCAGTTAAACCTCACCTATTTTGAAAATTGTGTATTTTCCCCTGGAGAGCCTTCCAATATAGCAGAGGCGTGGGGCAACCCAAGGCAAGCCTATGAAATCGAAAGGATATCCTGCAACAATTGTGGCAATTGTGGCTTTGCCCCTTCTGGGTCTGGGGGGCGTGTTGGCCTGGTTTCAAATCAATGTTGTCATCGAACCACTGGAAACAGAAATCGCGCCAGTATCAGAGAGCGAACTTTCTGCTTCTGGGGATCCAACAGCCAGTTGGGGAGCGGCGTCTGATAGTCAACCCTCTATATCTTCTGATGCGACATCAGGAGCTGAGACAACAGTTCAGATAGAGGCAGGCAACCAGAACCCAGAGTTAGCAGTCAACCGGGCAGGGATGATTCGGGTCAGCAACCAAACCGCTCATCCTATTCGGGTGGTATTGCGCGGCCAGGATCGGGGAACTCAAGACAGCACAATGCGTGCTTATCGCAAACCCGCTCACTGGGATTTTGCTCCAGAAGAGGGTAACGAGAAGGGATTGTTGCTCTCTTTGCCAGATGAAGCTCTGAAACTGCAACGGGGAGATGTGTTACTTGCCTTTGCTCAGGATGGCTCTCGTCGTTATTGGGGACCTTATGTAGTAGGCGAAACTGCAATCCCCACCTGGGAAAAGCGAGGGGAGGAATGGATGTTGGTTTTGCGGCCTTAGGAAACAAGATGAATAAGCTAAGTTATTTGCCCGATCGCAGCAGCTTTGAAAAGTTTAAATTTTCCTGGGTGTATTGACTGGCATCAAAAACAAACGCAACCCCTTAAGAGTCTCAGAATCGTTTTTGATGCCTTCAACCTTTAGGAGGATGCTTGAAAAGTTCTGGGATGGATAGCAAAACACTCTCGATCCCCCTAAATCCTCCTTTAAAAGGGGGACTTTTGACCGTAATTCCCCCTTTTTCAAGGGGAGCTAGGGAGGCTCGAATACTTTTCAAACAACCTCTAAGATATCTGCTAAGCCTTCTAACAAGTGTTGGTTTTCGCTTGGGGAACGTACGGCAACCCGGAAATAGCGATCGCCAAGTTCGGGGAAGCTAAGGCAGTCGCGGATCAAAATTCTATGACGCTGCAGGAGTTGGTGTTGCAACCAGGGACTGGGCTGGTTTGAGCGCACCAACAGGAAATTGGCTGCGCTGGGGTAGGGGATTAATCCAGGAAGTTGGGCTAATCCCTGGAATAATTGAGATCGCGCTGGTTGCAGCCATGCCCAGGTTCGATGTTGAAATGCGGTATCTTGCACTACTGCTGCTGCTGCTGCTGCTGCCAGCACGTTAACTGGCCAGGGATCGCGCCATCGCTGCCAGCGATGCAGGCGATCGGGGTGCGCGATCGCGTACCCCAAACGCAATCCAGGCAAACTATAAAATTTTGTCAGCGATCGCAGAATCACTAGATTGGGAAAGTTCTGCAGCAGCCCAACCAGGCTCTGTTGTTCCTCTGGGCGCAAAAAGTCCATGAATGCTTCATCGACCACAACCAGGGCAAATTCTTGCAAGCAGGCTAGAACTGCCTCCTTCAACCACACCTTACCTGTAGGGTTGTGAGGGTTGTTCAGTAATAATCCAGCCTCTAAGGTATTTTGGCTTTTGGCTTTTGGCTTTTGGCTTGATAGCGAGAGAAGGGGTAACTGAGGGCAAACAGCTGTTTCTCGATTGTAGGGGTGAGGGTTGAGTGTCAAATCAAGCGGTATGCTCTTGACGCTAGCACCAAAACTTTGCAACGACCGATAATAGTCTCCGAAGGCAGGTGTCAGCATACGAGTTGCTGACAATGCTGACAGATCCCGAGCTGCCCAGGTTAATAGTTCTGCGGCTCCATTGCCAGGGAAAATCCATTCTATAGGCAAGCCATGGAGCTGACTGAGGGCTGCTCGCAGCTGACGGTAATCTGGGTCTGGATAGGTCGAGAGCGTTCCCAGGTGGGTTTGGATAGCCGCGATCGCAGACTGAGGAGGCCCTAACGGGTTGATACTTGCAGAAAAATCAAGAATAACGGAGGGGGGACAGCCTACTAACGCCGCTGCCCAGGCTAAATTCCCCCCATGGATGGGTCGAGTCAAGGAGTTGTGATGTCCCCACCAAAGTAATTATTTTGGTGCGACCATTTCCTTGAATTGTTTTCCAGCCGAGAAAGCAGGTACCTTCGTGGCAGGAATTTCCATCTTGTCACCCGTTTTCGGATTGCGGCCCTCGCGAGCCTTGCGGTCCCGCGGTTCAAATGAACCAAAGCCAACCAACGTTACTTTGTCATCGTTGGCAACCGCTTCCATAATTGTCTCCATGGCAGCAGTAATCACAGCGTCAGCTTGCTTCTTGGTCACGGTTGCTTTTTCAGCCACCTTATCAATTAATTCGCCCTTATTCATGCTTACTCAGACTCCTCAGAAGTACTGTGTGTAGAGTTTAGTGACTCATCCATCCCCGTCTGGGCAGAACCAGAACGGGCATTTTAGAGTCTGTCCTGGCCTCAGAATTGAGACTCAGGTTGACGACTTTGAACTAACTTTCAACTCAAACAGCTGAAACTCTGGCAGACCCAAAGTTTCACTGCTTTATTCTAATGGCAACTTGCCGAAAGTGGATCGATTTAACCTTTAAGATATATTCTTTCTAACCCTTACTGGCAGGGAAAAGAAGAGATTTTGCTTATCAATCGAGGTCAGATCCGGCCTGATTTGATGTTTAGAGAGGGCAAGAGTCCCGTACCTTGCCACCCTTCAAAAAAGCCAGAAGACCTTTATTCACTTGATTCCGGCCTCTCTACAGGTGTAAGGTTTTAACCTGGAGCGTTGTCCTAACGCTAGCAAAAACATTTTTTGTAACCATTCAGTCAAAAATCTTAAGTCTTATGAATGTACTTGATGATAAAACAGTCGTGCGGGAGTATTTCAATGCTACAGGCTTCGATCGCTGGCGGCGGATTTATGGTGATGGCGAAGTCAATCGAGTTCAACGAGACATTCGCCAGGGGCACCAGCAAACTGTTGACACAGTGCTGAACTGGTTCCAGGCAGATGGCAATTTGACCGACCTGACAATCTGTGATGCGGGTTGTGGGGTTGGCAGCCTCAGCATTCCCTTAGCACAGGCTGGTGCCAAAGTCTATAGCAGCGATATCTCAGAGAAAATGGTCGGAGAAGCCAGAGAACGGGCCAGTCAGTCCCTCAACAAGACCGATCGACTCACCTTTACAGTCGAAGATTTAGAAACATTGAGCGGTCGCTATCATACTGTTGTTTGTTTAGATGTCCTGATTCACTATCCTCAAGACAAAGCGGCAGACATGATTGCCCATCTCAGCTCTCTGGCAGAATCGCGCTTGATTCTTAGTTTTGCTCCCAAGACTCTAGCGCTCGCAGTGCTGAAGAAAATTGGCAGCTTCTTTCCTGGCCCAAGTAAAGCCACTCGGGCTTACATGCACCGCGAAGTAGATGTGGTCAAAATCCTGGAACGCAATGGCTTCTCCATCCAGCGACAAGCCATGACAAAATCAAGTTTCTACTTTTCTCGCATCCTGGAAGCGGTTCGGGCCTGACGGAAAATGACTCGATTCTTTCTGAGTATTGCAGCGATTTTGGGTGGCCTTGCCGTTGCAGCGGGGGCTTTTGCGGCCCATGGCCTGAAGGATAGTCTGAGCGAACATTCCCTCGAAATATTCGACACTGCTGCTCGCTATCAGATGTATCATTCCCTAGCCTTGATGTTTGTGGCATTGTTATTCAGCCGTTCTGAATCAGCACAATCGGTTCTGACCCTTGCTGGCTCCGCTTTCATTACCGGGACAATCTTGTTTTCTGGCAGTCTCTATGGATTGAGTTTGACAGGAATTAAATGGTTAGGTGCGATTACTCCCCTCGGTGGCGTTGCTTTTATAATAGGTTGGGCTGGTATCGCTGTTGCTGCTTGGAATTTTGATTAATGAGTTGATGGTTCATGGTTCATCGCTCATTGCTCATGATGCAGAACTCGCTCCACAATGAACAATTAACCATGAACTATGAACAACCTCAGGGGATGACAAGATACCTCAAGTTTAGGCAGGGTGTAGGGTGTAGGGGTTAGGGTGTGGCGGAAAATTGCGAAGAATTTCTGGGGATGGCAACCCCAGCATCAGGTTTCGGTCCAGCAAACAGGAGAACAATCGTGCTAGACACGCCACTATTTTTTTCACACCCCACACCCCACACCCCACACCCCACACCCCACACCCAGTCTCCGTTTGAAGCTTGTTGTCACCCCGTGAGATGAACAACTAATACTGAACATCCATAGGACGATCGATCACCCAATCTACTAAACCATAGTCCTTGGCTTCCTGGGCAGACATCACATAATCGACTTGCGTGTCAGACTCAATTTTTTCCAGGGTTTGCCCGGTGTGGTGAGCGAATAATTGGTTCAACTGGCGACGGATGCGAAACACCTCCCTGGACTCGATATTTGCAACCTGGCCTGATGTCGTGGTGAGGAAGGGTTGATGAATCAGCACTTTTGAGCCTGCCAGAGCGAAGCGTTTTCCTTTGGTGCCTGCTGCCAGTAAAAAGGCGCCCATTGAAGCTGCTAGATTTGTGTTAATGGTTACTACGTCCGATTCCAATCGACCCATAGTTTCGTAGATCGCCATCGCGGATGCCACTCTCCCCCCAGGAGAATTGATATAGAGATAAATGTCCTTGCCGGGATCTACGGCATCTAAATAAAGCAGAATGACAATGATTTGTTCAGAGACCTGACGATCGATTTCTCCCTGGAGCAGCACAATACGTTGCTCAATCAGGTCATCGATGAGTTGGCGTTCTTCAACGTTTGTTGGCTCTGATGTGTGAGGTGAGTCAATTGTCTGGAGCGGTTCGCTCTGGGCAATGCCAGGAAGAGTATATGCCGGCATGAAAAACAGCGCGAGTGCCAGAGGGATTGCTTTAACCGGGAGCGATCGGAGGATGAACAAGGTTTACCCCCCCATCTTTAGCCAATCGAAAATCTGCGCTGCGGTTAGCTCAAGATTGATGCCTGATAAAACAGGCAGAGAATTGTTGCCTTGCAATAGAATTGGGGATCGATCGGGGAGGAAAGTCAAAATGGAGCGATTGTCAGGATCGAGCAACCAACCCAACTGACACCCATGCTGCAGGCAGTAAAGAATATTGCCAGTGAGTCGATTGGAACTTTGTTTGGGAGATAGGATCTCGATTGTCCAATCTGGGCATAATAAAAAATCGTTAGGGACTTCCTCTTCTTCATCAAACGGAATGCGCGACCAACTAAAAATGGCAATATCGGGAACTACAGAACGCTGACCAAAGCTACAGTGCAATTCAGGGAATGCATAGGCAATTTTGGGGTTTTCTGTAACATCGTTGATCTGATTGCAGAGTTTGAGTTGCAAACAACTGTGCTTTCCTTTTGGCACTGGTTTTTGAAAGATCCCACCGTCAATGTATTCGCTGGCAGGTTTGGTTTCGGGAAGTTCGAGAAATTCTGCCAGAGTGATGGGTTGAGTGGCAATCGCGGTCATGGTTCCTGATTTCTGACGAGCGCAATATGTTCTCTAGTTTAGCAATGTGGAGGAAAGCCACAGTCCTTGTAAAGTTGATGCTCTAATCTGCGCGATCGCAAACCGAGAACTGAATTGCCGCCAGCGGAAACGTTAAAGTTTTCAGATTTGAACAAATCTATGAGCTTTTGTATGGGGTTTATATGAGTTTCCATCCCCGATAAAGAGCGTAAACTAAAGTTATGCACACCTTGATACGCACTCCGATCGAATCATTCGATCGGTTTTTCTTATTTCCCCTGGCCTGAATAGACTCATCTGGAAATTGGAGTGGAAGCCCCCCGGAGGAGGGCTTCCACTCCAGTTATCGGACAGGTCTAATAAAAAAAACTGCCGCTTCACCCGTACCTCAAATTCATCCCTGTAGTGCAATCTTTCGATAAAGATTGAGGATGAGCAAAGCGATCGCTGTCCGTCAGCAGATAATCTTATCCTAAGTCTATCTTTGGAACCTTTATCATGAACGTCCCTACTTTTCTCGCAGAACGTCTCATCTCCTACCTGGAAACCGACACAACCCAAGAAGCGCAGACTATGCGCGAATGTCTGCAAGCACTTCTGGAATTGCACCAGGAAGCATTCGCTCACCCTGATACAATCGAAATCTGCGAGGGTTAGGCAGTATCAATGATTAGAAACTCTTGAGACAAATTTCTGAGTCAGGAGAGAGCCTCTGAGTGAATTCTTTGCGCTTTTGGCACGCTAGCCTGTGACTCCGATTTCAGGACAGCTCTAGCAGAATATCAAGAGCCAAAAATTTGTGCTTGAGAGTATATTTAAGGTGACGGATATTGCAGAGTCCTCGCTTCTGACTTCCCATTTCACAAGCCCTTCGGGTTACACCAATGTTGTGGGAGGGGGGAAAGCATTGTAGCTCACGTTAAGAAAATCGCTTTCTATCAGGACGATCGGGGCCTGGTAATATTACAAGCTTGAATGCAAATGTTGCCTGGCATAGGATGGTCAGCTGGCACTGTTTATGAATGCATAGTCCTTTCCCGGTGGTAGATTGCATAGGTAAAAAGCCAACGAAATCAGCAGATGAGGGCAAAGAATATTCCTCAATCATGGAGCGGGATGGGAGTAGTATCAACCTTTCTAATAACGTTAGCCAGTTTTGTGCAAAGCATTAAACAATCTGTACTAATAGCAGGATGCCTGGAGAGGATCGAACGCTGAAGTATGATTATTACGCGGTATGGCTGTTGTATTTGCCAGATATTGCCGTCACCATAGATTATAGATATATGATTCTAAATCTATAGTTAGCATATCTGTGTTGCCAGGAAAAATGTCTACCTGTCAAAAAGAGTGGAGGTTGGATTGCTGTTTCTCCTTAATCTTTGGACACTAAGGCAATTTGTATGATGCTTCAGATAACTTTGTGACTGCTTAGACCAAACGACCTCTAGTTTTGAATCGAATGCAGATTGGTGCGATCTTTTAATGCCCTGGATAGGGTGCTTTGGAGTAGCTCAGCAGGCTCTAATTTTGAATCTACCTAGATGCACGGTAGAGAATATCAGTAGATTCCCTGATATTGTCGCTCAGGGAAATCCCCGTTGGCGGGTAGTTTTGTCTTATCTTCCTTTGCATTATTGCTGCTCTTGCGCTGGATGTTACGACTTTATTCGTATTGGTGAATCCTTCAAAGGATATAGGTACGATGAAAACTACGCAATCTTATCTATCCTTGCAGGAGGACTTGATGTCCCCAATTCCTTTATCAGAAATGGATATAGAGCAAGCTATGGTTCTCGATCCATTGGTCTGTGCCCCTAACGAGCAAATGGTTGATGTATTGATTACTATCAATAGCACCAGGGCAACTTGCCCGATTTCGACCAGAGTTGTTCCGGAGACGCTCGTTTATACGGATGCCAGGGCCAGCTGCGTTTTGGTTGTAGATAGGACTCATTTAATAGGTATATTTACAGAGCGAGATATCATTCGTTTGAGCGCTCAGGGACAACAACTGGCTGGGGTTGCGATCGCACAAGTCATGACTCAACCAGTGGTCAGCATCCGACAGAGAGATCTTACCGATCCTTTTAAAGTCATCCATCTATTTCAGTATCATTGCATCCGCCATTTGCCCGTCGTGGACGACCAGGAGCAGGTCGTTGGATTGCTGACCCACGAGAGCATGCAACAGTTGCTGCACCCAATGGACTTATTCCGACTGCAGTTGGTTTCGGACGTGATGATAGCAGATGTTGTTCAGGCAACACCAACAACTTCTGTTTTACAGCTAACCCAATTGATGGCAGAGCGCCGAGTCAGTTCTGTTGCAATTGTTGAGGAGAGCACAAGAGGACGGAGAACGGAGAACGGAGGACGGAGAACGGAAGACGAAAGAGGGAGGACGGAGAATGAAGCGCAGGAGGCAGAGGGGAAAGAGTGCAGCCAAACTCTCAAGATTCCAGTAGGAATTGTCACGGAACGAGATATTGTTCAATTTCAAGCTTTGGGGTTGGATTTAAAGCGCATTCGGGCACGGAAAGTGATGAGTGCACCTGTATTATCAACCCATCCAGCTGAGTCGCTCTGGTCGGTGCGAATGCTGATGCAAGCGCACTGGGTCAGGCGAGTTGTCGTTACAGGTAACCAGGGCGAACTCCTGGGGATTATTACTCAGAGCAGTTTGTTGCAGGCGATGAATCCGCTTGATATGTACAGAGCGGTGGGGGTTTTGCAACAAAAGGTCTCTCAGCTAGAAGCAGACAAAATGGCCCTACTGCAAACGCGCAATACTCTCCTGGAGCAACAGGTACAGGAGCGCACTGCGGCACTGCAAGCCCGGGCAGAGCGGGAACGTCTCATGACTCAGATTTCCACTTTGATTGGGGCTTCGCTGGATTTGCAACAAGTGCTGAATACGGCAGTAACTGAAGTGCAAGCTTTTTTGGGGTGCGATCGCGTCTGTCTCTATCAGTTTCAGCCAGACTGGAGCGCTGTTGTGGTCGCAGAACGCACTGCTAGACATCTCCCATCTCACTTGAATAAAAGGGTGTACGATCCCTGCTTTGCACCTGATTGGATCGTTCCCTACAGCAATGGCAGAGTGCGCGTTGTCTCTGATATTTATGCAATAGAAATGGCAGAATGTCATCGACAACTCCTGGAGCGCTTGCAGATTCGGGCCAAAATCCTGGTGCCGATCGTGCAAGGCGAACAACTCTGGGGTTTGCTGACTGCTGTTGAAAGCAGCGATCCGCGAGAATGGCAACCGGAAGAAGTAATCTTGCTAGAACAGCTATCGACCCAACTGGCAATCGCCATTGCCCAGGCAACCGCGTACCAACAAACTCAGACAGAACTGGCAGAGCGGCATCGAGCAGAAGCAGCATTGCATAAAAGCGAACAACAACTGCGGGAAGCACAGCGCATCGCTCGCCTGGGCAGTTGGGAACTCGATCGGGTGCAGCATCAGCTGTCCTGGTCTGATGAAATCTTTCGCATCCTCGATCGCAATCCGCGTACTAGCAAGGCTGTGGATGAAATATTGCGGGATGCGATTCATCCTGACGATCGAGAACGGGTTGATGAGGTTGTTGCCCAGTCGATGCGCGATCGCATCCCTTACGATATTACCTACCGTCTCAAACGGCCAAACGGCCGCATTAAGTACGTCCGCGAACAATGCGAAACCGACTACGATAACCAGGGCAACCCCCTCCGCTCCCTGGGAACAATTCAAGATATCACCGAACGCAAACAGGTTGAACGCGACTTGCAGCAACTGATCGAAGGCGCAGCCGCATTTACCGGTGAAGACTTCTTTGGGGTGCTAGCAGAATATATTGCTACAGTTCTTGATGTCCGTTACGTCGTTGCCTCAAAGTTGGAACAAACCTATTTGCGAACCTATGCTTTTTGGGCAGATGGCAAACTTCAACCTACGACAACGTTTTCGCTGGTCAACACTCCCTGCGGCAGGACGATCCAAACAGGCGGATTTTGCTGTCCTGCAGGCGTACAGCAGCATTTCCCAGGCAACGAAAGTTTGTGCCAATTGGAAGTCGAGGGCTATGTCGGTGCTGCCTTGACCGATATCCATGGCAAGGCGATTGGCAGTCTATGTGTCTTGCACGATCGCCCCTTGCATCAGGTAGAACGGATCGAGGGTATTCTTCGAGTTTTTGCGGCACGGGTTGGGGCGGAGGTGGAGCGCCAATCCGCTTTACAAGCGCTGCGTCAGCTGAATTCTGATCTGGAGACAAAGGTAGAGGAACGGACAGCGGCACTGCAAGCAGAGCGCGATCGCGTCCAGCGGCAAACGATCGCACTGCGTCAGAGTCAAGCCGAGTTGCGCGCCATCTTCGATCTAGCAGCAGTTGGCATTGTTCAGATTGATGCCCTCAGCTATCGCTTCCTCAAAATCAATCAAAAATTTTGCGATGTTCTAGGTTATACCCAAAAAGATCTGTTCCAGCAAACCTTCGTAGATCTGACTCATCCAGAAGATCTTGCCTCCACCTGGGCTGCGATAAAACGGTTAGACTCGGGGGAAGTCAATGAATTCGTGATGGAAAAACGGTATCTGCATCAAAACGGAACACTTCTCTGGTCGCAGACCACTGTTTCCCTGGTGCGCAAACCCGATGACAGCCCTGACTATTACATTGCCATTGTCAATGATATTAGCGATCGCAAACGCGCCGAACATGAACTGCAGCAATCCAAAGAGATGCTGCAGCTGGTTCTAGATACCATCCCCCAACGGGTTTTTTGGAAGGATCGTCACTCCGTTCTCCTGGGTTGCAACCGCAACTTTGCCCAGGATGTTGGCCTTGCACCCGAAAACGTTCCCGGCAAACGCGATCGCGACCTGTCGGCAACCTCAGAAGAGATAGAACATTATCAGGCATGCGATCGCCGCGTTCTGACAACCGGTAAATCAGACCTGCATATTCTAGAAACCTTTCATAAACCAGATGGCTCCATACGCTGGCTGGAAACCAACAAAGTTCCCATGCGCGATGCCAGCGGCGAGATCATTGGCATCCTGGCAACCTACGACGATATCACTCCCCGACGCGAAGCAGAGATTGCTCTGCGCGAGAGCGAAGAGCGCCTGCAAGATTTCCTCGACAATGCCAGCGACCTGATTCAAAGCGTCTCCCTTCCAGAGGGGCGCTTGCTCTATGTCAATCGCACCTGGCTAGATGTCCTCGGCTACACCCAGGAAGACGTGCAACACCTGACCATCATGGATATCCTTGCTCCAGATTGCATGCCCCATTGCGCCGAATTGTTCCAGCAGTTTTGCCAGGGACTGGTGGATCGAGCTGATAGCATTGAAGTGACTTTCCTGGCTAAGGATGGCCGCAAGGTTTTGCTTGAAGGTAATATTAATGTCCGTAAAGAAAACAATCGCCCCGCCCTCACCCGGGCAATTTTCCATGACATCACCGAGCGTCGTGCTTTTGAAGAACAGTTGCGTCACAAGAACGCCGAGCTTGCCCGTGCGACTCGTCTTAAAGATGAGTTTCTAGCCAACATGAGTCACGAACTACGCACTCCCCTGAATGCCATTCTTGGAATGTCTGAAGGCTTGCAAGATCAGATATTTGGTTTTCTTAACGAGCGTCAACAGCAAGCATTAACAACGATTGAACGTAGCGGCAGACATTTGTTAGATTTGATCAACGACATTCTGGATTTAGCCAAAATTGAAGCAGGCAAGCTGGAACTGCAGCCTGCTCCCGTTTCAATCCACTGGCTCTGCGAATCCAGCCTCACCTTTGTGAAGCAACTGGCAATCAAAAAAAAGGTGCAGCTACAGAGCAAGATTCAACCCTCCCTCGACGAGATCGAAGTTGACGAACTCCGCATCCGGCAACTGCTGATCAATCTCCTGACCAATGCGGTCAAATTTACACCCTCAGGAGGATGTATTACTCTAGATATACAACAGGAGAGCAGCCCTGAAAATCCTGCTGTATCAACAGATTGGCTCTGTATATCTGTCATTGATACAGGCATTGGTATTGCTCAAGACGATGTAGATAAATTGTTCCAGGCATTTGTTCAGATTGACAGCAATCTGAATCGCCAACACACAGGTACAGGGTTGGGGTTGGCCCTGGTCAAACAGATTGCAAAATTGCATGGGGGCAGTGTCAGCATTCGCAGTGAAGTGGGCAAAGGCAGTTGCTTTACGGTTCGTCTACCTTATATCAACACCCAAAACAACCCCACAGTTCCAGGCCATTTGTCAGGGGTGGGGGACGTATCGGAAGTCAGGCAATCCCCTGTCTTTTCGATCGGACAGACCTCTGGTGGGTCTCCCCGGATCTTACTTGCAGAGGACAATCCAGCCAACATTAGTACCGTTTCTAGCTATTTAGAAAGTCGTGGTTATCAACTCCTTCTGGCTCAGAATGGCTATGACGCAATCGATCTGGCAACAACACAAAATCCCGATCTCATTTTGATGGATATCCAGATGCCAGAACTGGACGGCCTGGCAGCCACTCGCCAGATTCGAGCCAATCCCACACTTGCTGATATTCCCATCATTGCCTTAACCGCATTAGCGATGCCGGGCGATCGGGAAAAATGTCTGGACGCAGGAGCCGATGAATATTTAGCTAAACCTGTTCGTTTGCGAAAACTGACCGAGACCATTCAAAGTCTTTTGGAAGTCAAGGTCACAACCTAGTTTTATTTGCAGCCAGATTTACTTCTAGTTGAAACTTGAGTGTAGGCAGGGCTAATCGAAACAGTGGTGGGAGGATCGATGAATGACGTTAGCTGATTCGAAATCTCTAATTCTGGTTGTTGATGATAACTCCACCAACCTGCAGGTGCTGTGCGATCTGTTTAGAGGCGCTAATCTGCGCGTCTTAATTGCCAAAAGCGGCGAAGCTGCACTTGATATTTTGGCGATAACGACCCCAGATTTGATTCTCCTGGATATCAGAATGCCTGGAATTACCGGCTTTGAAACGTGCAGACGGATTAAAGAAAACCCGCTAACTCAGGATATCCCGATCGTGTTTATGACGGCTCTGGCCGAGACAGAGGATAAAGTTACAGGCTTCCAGTTAGGCGCAGTAGACTACATTACCAAGCCGTTTCAGAAAGATGAAGTCCTGGCTCGCATTCATCTGCAGTTGCAACTCAGGCACTTAACCCGGTCGCTGGCGGAGAAAAACGACCAGCTTAAACAGCTGAATGAGAGCTTGGAAGACCGCATCCAGAAACGAACGCAAGAATTGAGCGAGTCTCGGGAGGCATTGCGCCTGAGCGAAGCCTATCGGCGTATGCTGTTTGAAACGGCACCGATTGGGTTAGCCCTCTGCCGGATGGATGGGCAGTTGATTGAGGTTAATCCTGCCTATGCCGCTTTGATTGGACGCAGCATTGAGGAGACTTTGCAATTGTCGTACTGGGATATTACGCCACAAAAATATGCAGCAGATGAGCAGGTTCAGCTACAAAGCCTAGCCGAGAAAGGGTGTTACGGTCCCTATGAGAAGGAATACATTCACCAGAATGGAGAGCTGATTCCGGTTCAGCTTTCGGGTTTGTTGATCGAACAACATGGAGAACAGTTTATCTGGTCTAGTGTTGCAGATATTCGCGATCGCAAGCGATATGAAGCGGGACTGCAGCAAGCCAACGAACGTTTGGCCACGATGAACCAGGAACTCGAACGAACAGCCCGTCTCAAAGACGAGTTCCTGGCGACCATGAGTCACGAATTACGTACCCCGCTCAATGCTATTCTTGGCATGTCGGAGGGACTGAAAGAAGAAATTTTTGGTGCCTTGAACGAGCGGCAGCTCGTGGCTATTTCTACAATTGAGTGCAGCGGCGACCATTTGTTGGAACTGATTGATGACATCCTGGATCTCTCTAAAATCGAGTCGGGTCAGCTCGAATTAACCCTCAACGAGGTTCAGATTGATAAACTCTGTCAGTCCAGCCTCACCTTCATCCAACCAATGGCATTGCAGAAAAAGCTCCACCTCAGCGCTCGCATTCCCCCAACCATTGGCACCATCCAGGCTGATGAACGTCGTCTGCGGCAAGTGCTGATCAATTTGCTCAGCAACGCAGTCAAATTTACACCAGAAGGGGGTAGCATTGTTCTAGCTGTTAACAGGATAGATAAAGCGATTGAAGTCTCGGTGACAGACACGGGCATTGGCATTGCTTCAGAGGATCTGGGAAAACTGTTCCATCCCTTTGTCCAGATCGATAGTCGCCTCAATCGCCAATATTCAGGAACAGGTCTGGGACTGGCTCTAGCGCGTCGTTTTGTGGAATTACAGGGAGGAACGATACGGGTTGAAAGCAGACTCAATGATGGCAGTTGTTTTACCATTTGTCTTCCTACGCCACCCAGGACAGAAGCAGAAATGACGCAAGCATCGGATTTGGAGCGTGCGATCGCGGTTACCAATCGGCCAGACAAGCATGATGGTACGTTATTGGGAGACAATGACTTGAAGCCGTCGTTGCCAGAATCTCATACACTGCGATCGCGCCCTCCCCTGCTCTTAGTGGCAGAAGATAATCAAGCCAACGTTGAGAGCATGTCCAATTATTTAGTCAGTAAAGGATATCAGTTAATTCTGGCTAAAAATGGTCAGGAAGCCGTAAATTTTGCCAGAACGCAACATCCCGATCTCATTTTGATGGACATTCAAATGCCAGAGATGGATGGCTTAGAAGCAACTCGTCTGATTCGAGCAGACCAGAGCCTGACCAATATTCCCATTATTGCCCTCACTGCATTTGCGTTACCTGAAGATCGGGATAAATACTTCCATTGCGGGTTTTCGGAATACATGGAAAAGCCAGTGCGACTCAAGTATCTGGCCGCCAGGATTCAGCAGATTTTACAGCGATAGAAGGTATAGCTATGGGTACTCATCCCTCTGTTTTAGTCATTGACGATGAACCAGACAACTTCGACGTTGTTGACACCTTGTTGCATCATGAAGGATATCAGCTCCATTATTCAGCCAGCGGTCAAAAGGCCCTCGAACAATTACAAACGTTTCAACCCGATGCTATTTTGTTGGATGTCATGATGCCAGATTTGGACGGCGTGGAGGTCTGTCAGCGTATCAAAGCCCAACCTCAATGGCAAGCTATCCCTATCATTATGGTGACGGCACTCAGTGCAAAGGAGGATCTGGCGCGTTGTTTGGCAGCAGGAGCGGATGATTTCATCAGCAAACCCGTACACGGTGCAGAATTACGGGCTAGAGTTCGCTCTATGCTACGGATTAAGCAGCAGTACGACGATCTGCAAGCATTGCTCAGACTGCGAGAAGATATGGTTAATTCGATCGTACACGATCTGCGCAATCCGCTGACCAGTATCTTATTAGAAACCGAGTTCCTTAAACTGCCAGGGCTATCGCCCACCAAGCGTCAGATCAGGCTTGAAAACCTCTCTGTGTCAGGGCAACGTCTGCAATCGATGATTGATAGTTTGTTGTTAATGGCCAAGCTAGAATCAGGCAAAATGGTATTAAACCGTCAGTCTGTCGATCTTTGTACGCTTTGTTCATCAGCAATTGCAGATCTGGGTGCGATCGCAGCCGAGAAAAATCTGAGACTGGTGAGCCAATTCCCTACAACTCACAATAGCATCCCAGTCGATACCATTATTTTCCGTCGTGTACTGGATAATTTACTGGCCAATGCCATCAAATTTTCTGTCCAGGGGAGTCCGATTGTTGTCGAAGTCGAGTACCTCGAAGGAGGAGGAGCCATCGTTCAGGTTGCTGATTCAGGTCCAGGGATAGGTGAAGACTTACGCCAGGTCGTATTCGAAAAGTACGAAGTTGGGACGCGAATGAAAGAAGTCTCCCAAATCGGCTTAGGGTTAGCATTTTGCAAGATGGCGATTGAAGCTCACAGAGGTCAGATTGCCATCGAAGAGAACGAACCACAAGGATCTATCTTTAAAATCATCCTGCCAGAATAAACGATTTTGGATTTTGGTCAGAGTTGTAGTTGCTGCAATGTCTTGCAAGAGGGAGACTGCTGCCAGGAAGATTGAGGATCTGAAACCATTGCCTCAGCCGTTAGAATCGGATTCCCATTTGCACCGATCTTCCAACCCCGAGCCTCCACAATCAGTTCTGGAGTAGCGCTCGCTGTCACAGCAGCATTCGTTTCTCGATCGCTAACTTCTACATCGCGTTCAAGGCTTACCCAATCGGTCAGAACCCCTTCATTTCTGAGAACTTGACTGGGAATTGGCGGCAAGTTCCCCCGACCTGTGATGGCAAATTCGCTCAACTCACCCGCCGCCAAGTTTCCCTCTACCGGACAGGTTTGGGTAATCAACTCAGACGGATCGATGACGTCAGTCGGCAGCACCGTTAAATCCTGACTGGGGTCGACATCAGGTGTGTTCAATTGCACTGTGCCAGCCGTTCCCAATTGCGAACTGGCTGTGATATCGCTCAAGGGGGTCAGTGCAGTACGGAACTGCAGCCCAAAAATCCCCTGAGCCGCAATCTGAACAGCCCCCCCCTGTCCCTGAAACGCATTCGCAATAATGTCGCTATTCTCTGTAGGAACTGCGATCGCAAACATCGCCTCAATATCAATATTGCCTCCCTGACCGCCCCCACCAGCAGTCGCCGAGATCAAGCTATTGCGACGCATCAGCAACGTATCCTCCACCCGTAGTCTAATGTTACCGCCATCGCCAGAAGCCGTTTCTGCAATCAATCTTCCCTGCCGGTCGAGCAAGATATTTCGAGCCATCACATCCAAAGTTCCACCATCTCCTGTACCCAAACTGCTCACTGCAGCCTTCGAGTTATTTTCAATCCTCAGTTCTCCAGTTCGAACTGTCAAACTTCCCGCAGCACCCGCCCCCATCGACTGAGCCAGCAAACTTCCTTCATTGTCCAGGTCAACAAACTGACTCGCATTCACCATTAATGTGCCTCCCTGACCGCGATCTGCTGTGGAAGTCGTCGCTTGCGCTCCATCCCGCACCACAAACTGTTGGGTATTAACTGCCAGGTTTCCAGCATTACCCGTTCCCTCAGCTTGAGCAGCCAGTTTACTATTCGCACCGTACAGCTCCACCGATTCAGTCGCATTCACCATTACGTTCCCTCCCTGCCCTTGGCTGGTGGTAGACGCAGACACTTCACCACCTTGCCGTACGCGCAAGTGTCGAGTCATAATCTGCAGATCTCCCGCTCTGCCTATCCCCGTAGAATTGGCAAACAAGCCACTAGGAGAACTCCCATCTGCTGAAGTGCCCACTACCTCAATCGCATCAGTTGCATTGACAACAACCCTTCCCCCCATTCCTTGGGCAGAAGTAGAAGCTCCCACGCGCGAACCGCTGAACAGCTCAAGTTGGTTCGTATTCACCATCAAGCTGCCAGCATCGCCAGAGGCGACAGTATCGGCAGCAATGGCAGCACCCTTTTGTAATGAGATCCGGTCAGCATCGATCCTGAGATTGCCAGATACCCCCGAACCCAGTGTGGCAACGGATAATCCCCCTTTACCCTGAAAGTCTATTTCTGTCGCAATGACCGTTAAATTTCCGCCGCTGCCGGTACTGAATTGGGTGGTTCCTGATGTCGCCCCCGCTCCATCCCGAGCAACGAATCTAGCCGTTTCGATCGTTAAATTTCCTGCTGAGCCACTTCCCTGGGTGGCCGACGCCAATCCAGTCTGAATCTGACTCAGGACAAGTGCTGTGCTGAGGTCAGTATTGAAGGTGAAAGATCCTGGCTCGCTACCAATGAGTTCCACCAATTCAATGGCATTGATGGTCAGATCGCCAGCATCACCGCTGCCCCCTGGGAGTGAAGTAGACGTTGCACTAGAACCACTCCCCTGAGCCCGAAATTGACGGGTGTTAACGGTTAGATTGCCTGAATCCCCAGCATCGGTAGTATTGGTCAGCAAGATACCGCCATTGAACAAGTCTACAGACTCAGAGGCATCAATCGTCAGGTCACCTCCCTGTCCACCTGCTACGCCTGTAGTGCGGGTACCAACAACTGAGTTATTGTCCAAGACAACAGAAGCAGTGTTGAAATTCAGGGTACCACCAGCCCCCTTATTGGAGGTTTCAGCCGCAACAGCCGCACCACGATCGAGGGCGATGGATTGACTGTTGAAATCGATCGTGCCGCCCATACCCAATCCTGAAGTTGAGGTGGCAACGGTACCTCTATTATCCAGATTGATGGACTGAGCGTTGAAATGAACTGCGCCACCTGCACCTGCACCAGACGTTTCGGTGACAACATTCGCGCCATTGTCCAGATTAATAGATTGGGCATTGAAATTGACTGCGCCGCCTGCACCCGGCCCTGAAGTTGACGTGGCAACAGTGGCACCGCTGTCCAGATTGATGGATTGAGCGTTGAAGTTGGCTGTTCCACCTGCAAAAGCAGAGAGAGAGACGGTAGCAACAGTCGCATTATTACTGAGAGCAATGGAAGGGGCACTAAAGTTGAAATCGCCTCCCTTCGCTGTCGCCGATGCAAGCGATGTCAGGGTGCTGTTATCGATAGAGAGGGTTTGACCTGCCTCCAGATTGAGGGATCCTCCCAATGTTGAGGTAATATCGGCATCTATTTGAAGATCTCCCCCTGCCTGCAACGTCAGAGAGTTGGACGAGGGAAAGAACACAGCATTGCTGATAATAATGTCGTTGGTTGCTTGCAGCGTTAGGGAATTGGTAAAAAGCAAGGCAGCGATCGCCCCAGGAGTGATATGAGAATTCTGGTTAGGATTGTCCGTAAAGGCATAGATAGAATCGAGGAATACAGGATCGAACGGAGATACGGAGCTGAATCCTGGGGGTACTGGCAAGTCTGAAATTATTATATTGGTTGGATCGAGGAGCAACGTTCCAGGTTGACCGTTAGCCGCGCTAGTATCTGCTAGTCCCTGAAATTGCAAGACTTCTTTTCCCGACACCTCGACGAATCCACCATCACCCATTTCGGCTCCACCCCGGGCACCGATCGTACCCGAGAAATGCGTTGCTTCATCTGCCCAGACAATGACTCTGCCCCCTTTACCATTCGTGAGAGCATTTGCGTTGAGGGTGACGTCCGGACCAACGATAGTTTGTTTAGCGTTGGGAACTGTTCCATCCCCCTGAAAGTCACCGCCAATTAAGAGGGTACCGCCACCCAATGCACCAGACGCCTCAAGCTGAGCGCTATCGACAAGAGCGACGCGATGGCCTAAAACCTGTATAGTACCTCCGGTTTGGGTGTGGGGTGTGGGGTGTGGGGTGTGGGGGACAGACGCATTGAGGGTACCAGAAACGATCGCGGTGCCAGGATTGGCCAAGAGTTGCGTTCCGGAGGATGTTAGTTCTATGGAGTTGTTAGCAAGAGCTTTTACGCCCAGGTTATCTGGTGCGTTTTCCAGTAATGTTTGTAGAGAAGTCGGGTTTGCAGGTGCAGATGGGTAATTGCTCTGAGTGCTAGCGATTGGGGTCAGGCTCAAAAACGCTCCTGATGGATCGAGGTTCGCGACCTGATTGCCAGGGACAGCAACGACGCTGAGGGTACCGCCTGGGGCTGAGAGGGAGCCAGTGGTGACAACGCTGCCACCGGCCAGGGTTAAGTTCTCGCCTGCTCCTACCGCCAGGTTGCCAGCATTGACGATGGCGGCGGGCTGCGCGCCGTATTGCAGACCTGGGGTCAGGTTGATGGTCAGCAAAGGAGGAGCCTGGGGATTGGTAGCGCTGAATTCGCTACCGTCAGGGAAAATGAAGCGATCGGCAGTACTGGCGATGAAGGAACCCGCAACGTCCAGTTGGGCGTCGGGGCCGAAGATGATGCCATTGGGGTTGAGCAGGAATAAATTGGCGTTGCCATCGACGCCCAACAATCCCAGAATAGTGGAGGGATTGCTGCCAGTGACGCGGCTGATGATGTTTTCGATACCCTGAGGATTCGCAAAATAGACCCGTTGCAGCGCTTGAACGTTGAAGTTTGAGAAGCTATGAAACAGGTTGTGACTGCGAATGGCACCGCCCTGGATGAGGTCAGCGGGGTTGCCTCGAATATGAACTCCAGGGGTGATGGTTGAGTTTTCGCTTCCCAGGGTGCTGTCGGGAATTGTTTGGCCCAGGACGGCGAGGGGATATAAGGAAAGGCTGTTTGCGATCGCGCAAACACAAACCAATCCCAACCTTAAGCGGATCGACAAATCAGCAAAATCCCGGTTTAGAGTAACCTTGGCCATGGTGTTTCCCCCTCAAGTCATGAGTTAGAGCAAGCAACAACGTAATCGAGAACCAATGCACTGTACCCACACCATTGACACCTATCCAATCGATTTATAGCCTTTTTTTCTGGAAAAGCCCACTGACGAATCGATCGGGTAACCGTGCAAAGGCTGATTGTGGGTGGCAGTGACACCGCTGTTTTGTGTGTTGCAAGTGTCTTTAAGTCGCTTGCAACAGGCAGTGAAGGCCCTATTAGGGGAGAGTTTTAGAGGTATTCTCAACTCCGATCGCTATCAGAGCTACACCTGGGTGGAGCTGAGCCGTCACCAGAGATGCTGGACGTGGAAGCGGGACTGCACAAAATTGCCCAATGGAATGGGCCGTTCCAGGGGCCAGGTCGCGCTCTGCTATACCAACAAAAAAGTTGTTTGCACGACTTGGGAGGGTAGCGCCCCGGAGGGGGCGCTACCCTCCCCATTTCTTCGTGCCAGAACGGGAAAATGGGTTATTTTGAAAGCCTTGTTCCGCAAGGCTTTCAAAATAACCTTCCAAGTCGTGTGTTTAAATTATGGGCGTGACTGAGCGACGGCACCATGACGTAGGAGCGTTTTGCCGAGTGGGTGGTGCCAATCCAATTCCAAGTGAAGCAGTTGGTGGCATTAGGAGCAATACTGTTCGGTTAAAAAATGGCGACTCGAGTCGCAGCTACAAGAACAAAGTCCTAACAGGCCCGTAGGATGGGCAAAGGGCAAGCGCCCGTGCCCATCACAGGATATAGATGGGCACGCTTCGCTTTGCCCATTCTACTGCTTAAACCGAACAGTATTGGCATTAGGAGCAGCTTACCCGATTACGTGGGATAAAGACATCATTGGCAAAAACAGTGGGACCCCTGCACACAATTGCTGGCAATGGAAGCGGCGCTGTGGTTGTTTGCCAGAGTGGAGGGGGGTGAACCCAACTGTCGGTTCGCGCATTTTTCCGAATCCCATGGAATAGGGTGCTCTACCAACCTGCAGTCTTCCCCCTATCGATGTTAGAGTCTTACAACATCCCCAATAGCAGCAGGGCACCCACAAGGGGTGCCCCTACAGAACACTCTGCAGATTGCACGATCTCAACGACGCTGTAGGGGTCGGTCTTGTGCCGACCCTGGGTCTATCGATTCCGTGCGAAGGAATCATCAGGCAAAATCATGTTCTCTCGCAAAAATCAACGAACCGACTGTACTGATGTCTCAACTGCAGCCTTGTCGCCACTGCCCCATTCCCCCAGACGAGAGGGACGCAGGGGGGGACGATCCTAAGATCTGGGCTGCTACTATGAAAACGAGGGGTAGGGTCGAATGGCGCTTACTTAAACGAAAATTGAGCGCTAAAAGCCCTGAAAATTCGTAGGGTGGGCACTGCCCACCAACCTTATGTAAGCGCCATTTGGGGGTAGGGTCACTCTTGATTGAGGGCTGTTGAGGGGGGGCGATTGAGTCTGTTGAGTCGCTGCGATCGCACATACAAAAACAGCGGCAATCCCAGAGATGGCCCAACCAGAACGGTTGCCAAACCATAGATCCAGAGCTTTTTCATGCCGAGGCGCTTGCCTTCAATATATGCCAGAGTCAACACCGCCAGCGCCGAAATAATCACATCTAACCAGGCAGTGAGGGAGGCGGCGCTGGCGGTTGCCTGTTGGATCAACTGTCCAACATCAAATTGATGGGTTGCCAGAAAATGAATGGCTGGAGCAAGCGGGAACAGCGCTCCTATAATGCATAGAACGAGGTAAATCATTGAGCTCGCCTCATTTAAAGAGGAAAATCATCAGGGAGAAATTGAACATTCGTTATTTAACGTAACTTATAAACGCGACAACGGAGAGGTATAGCGGAAGTCAGCAGGCAGGAGGCAGAGGGTAGAAGAGCGAAGGCAGAGCGAAGGCAGAGGGCAGAAGGCAGAGGGCAGAAGCAGGCAGAGGGCAGAAGGAAAGGGTTGGCTACATTTGGTCTTGAGCCTTTCGCGATCCGGAATCGATTTTCGTAGGGTTATTCTCTTTGAGAAGTCAGGGTTTTTAAGCCTATGGATCGCGAATTAAATAACTTCACAAACAACAACTCTGTAGGGACACGGCAATGCCGTGTCCCTACGCGAGAATTTGCCCTTAATTCAATCCTTATTCCTATGGGTAGAACCTGCAAGCTTAAAAATCACGGTACTATTTTGGATTTTAGATTGGTGATGTGGGATTAGAGAAAGCCTGACTGGGAAAGTGTTCCAACAGGTTTTCGATTGCATTTCTAAGTCAGATGTATCTCTAAGTCAGGTTGGTATTACTGGTTTACCGCTATCCTGGAGAGAATATTGGCCGGTATGCAAAACTATCCCATTATTTTTGTCCCACTAGTTATGGCAAGATATCAGCATTCTCGTTCACCTGCGTCCGACGCAGTCGCTGGTCACTATGCCTCTGGTTATGAGGCAACCCGATTGCAGCTGGGGGAAGGTAAGCTTGAACGGGAACGGTCTCGCGAGCTGCTCAGGCGTTTTCTTCCCCCAGCCCCGGCTAAGATTCTGGATGTTGGTGGCGGACCGGGTGGTTATGCCTGCTGGCTAGCTAAACAGGATTACGAAGTGCATTTGGTTGATATCTCCCCTTTGCATGTACAACTTGCACAAGAAGCGTCCCAAGCTCAGCCGGAGGCTCCCCTTGCGAGTGCGACTGTTGGCGATGCCTGTTCTCTGTCGTGGAATGCAGAGACGGTTGATAGTGTCGTGCTGTTCGGTCCGCTGTACCATCTGACGGACAAAGAAGATCGCGTGCAAGCGTTACAGGAAGCGCGTCGCGTCCTTAAATTGGGTGGCGTTTTGCTGGCAGTGGGTATTTCGCGCTTTGCGTCCACGTTCGGCGGTCTTTGCAAGGGTTTCTTGAAGGATCCGCGCTTTGCTGCGATCGCAGCTCAAGACCTGGAAACTGGCCAACATCGCAATCCAACCGATAACCCCAAATACTTCATGGATACCTTTTTCCATCATCCCGACGAGTTACACAACGAGTTAGCTGAAGCGGGTTTTGCGGTTACGGGCATCTACGGCATCGAAGGCCCTGGCTGGCTGCTGCCTGATTTCGACGACTGGTGGGACAATGCGGAACACCGCCAGCGTCTGCTACAAATTGCTCGCACGGTGGAGACCGAGCCCAGTCTTCTGGGGGCGAGCGCTCACCTCATGGCTGTAGCAGAAAAGTGATGTTACGAAAGGGGAACAATAATGCAGATCGATCGTGCTAAGCGCCAAAACCTACTTTTGAGCTTGATAGCCTTCAATATTATTGTCTCGTTAGGGCATTACATCCACAACATTGTATTTTTGCCACAATATCACGAACCGGTTTGGATTACTCCATCTCTGATTGATGCTGCCTGGTTTGTCATGACGCCATTTAGCTGTATTGGGTATTTCATGTATCTTAGAAACCGAACAAAATTCGCGTACTGGCTGATTTACATTTACTGCATTCTCAGTCTGTTTGTTTTAGGGCACTATATTGTCACACCCATCAGACTGCTTTCAGTCACGATTCACTCGATCGTTCTTGCTGAAGCGATAGCAGCGATTGTTCTTGCTCTGTATGTTTTTGCACTACAGAAATCGTCAGTTACCGCAGAGGCTGCAATGTCAGATCGAGAATGATTAAAACGTCTGACCATGAGAGATGAAAACAGCCCGTTGCTGCTCAGCGACAGCGTTAAGCCATTACATTGAGATAATCAGATGTTTTCAGTGCCGTTAGAGACAGAAAGATTTGCGATCCGCCAGTTTGTTCCAGAAGATCTTAGCTCTTTCCTTGAGTTTATGTGCGATCGCGAGTCAACCCAATACCTCGCTTTTGAAGCGGAACAGAAAACTGAAGATGGAGCCAAAGCGCTCTTCGAGTTTGTGTGCCAGTCCTATGAGTTGGAAACCCCTGTTTGTGCTTATGCGATCGCAGAGAAAGACTCCAATCGTTATGTTGGCTCTTGTGGATTTGCGCCCTACGTTGAAGGAATCTGCGAATGTTACTACAGCGTCAATAAAACAGAACGCGGGAAAGGCATCGCCACAGAGGTGACAAAAGCAATGGCGGACGTTTTATCCAGGACGGTCGAGGTCAGAGCCTATTGCCACCCCGAAAACGATGCGGCCCATGCAGTTGCAAAGAAAGCAGGTTTTATCCCTGAAGGACTGAGTTTACATCAGCATTTTGGTATAGAAGGCGAGCTGTTTATCTATCGGAACCATGCCAAAACCGCTGTCAGGTAAGACGAACGATTTTCTGCGAATTGTGCTGCCAGCCTGTGCTGCAGGGAAGATCGACGCGGTCAAAGCCTATCTTGAGGATGAACGGGAATTTGCCCGATGGATCGGCCCCCATGGTCGTACCATGCTCTGGGAAGCGGCCCGTAACGGTCGATTAGATGTCGTGAGACTCCTGGCTGAGGAACATAATGCGAATTTGCATGCGATCGCCTGTTATCAACGAGAAACGCGCATAGAGGTTTCTCCCTGGCTAATTGCGCTGTTAAACGGCAAGTCAAAAACTGCTGACTACCTGGCCTCAAAAGGAGCGGGACTGGATTTCCATGCCGCTTGTTTTCTGGGAAATAACGAGTATGTCGATCGGATGCTGGCGAACGACCCTGGATCGGCTGGACGATCGTACATCCGCAACCATCGGTGGAATGGCTACGTTGTCTGGCCACTACAATATGCCATTGTTGGTCAACAAATATCAATCGTCAAGCGGCTTCTGGCTGCCGGAGCGGCTCCGGATGCCCATCCCCGAATTTTGTTTGATGCTATCGACACCAACCAACTGGATATGGCAGAATTGCTCCTGTCAGCTGGAGCCGATCCGCGTCCAACCGGGCACCGGGGATGGTTCGAAAATCCGCAATTCAATGCCCTCGCTCGTCGGTATGACTACGAGATTCGGGCAACTGATGTGCCGCCTGAAAAATGGCCGCAGATCGTTGATGCCTGTCGGGGCAATCACAACGCACCCGACGATCCAGCGCGGGTGATGGCACTGATCGAGGGCGGTCACGATGTCAATGTGCGCGACTATAAAGGGAAAACGGCACTCCATCGCGCATCGCAGGCGGGTTTCTTGAACATTTCGCAGTTGCTACTCGATCGGGGCGCGGATATTGAAGCCCGATCCGATACCGGAGAAACGCCCTTGTTTGATGCTGCATTCTACGGACGCACGGCGCAGATTGAGTTGCTGGTTGCCCAGGGCGCAGATCTGGAAGCGAAAAACAAGGATGAAGAAACACCTGTGTTTGCGGCTGTGCGTGGCGGTCAGGCTGGTTCGCTAAGAACGCTCTATGCTTTGGGCGCGTCAATCTGCCCGGTCAATGCAAAAGGCAAAAGCGCCGGGGATATTGCCAAGCGTTCGCGAAAGATTGGCATTGAGGCAGTCAGACAGACGTTTGATGAAATAATGAACTGACAGACATCTTATGAGAAAAGTTGAACAATACCGGTAATGTTGTCGTTGCCGTAGCCTTTTGCGATCGCATCCTGATAAATGCCACGAATCGCAGCCGCTGCAGGCGTTGCCGCATGAACAGCTTGTGCCGTTTGCAGAACGTAACGGAAATCTTTCTCCACCAAATTCATGGGAAACAGCGGTGCATGGTTGTGGGTCAACATCAGGCTCCCTGCTCCCTGAGCAGCCGGACTGACAACGGGCAACTCAGCCAAGCAGTCCATGGCCTTTGTACCGGTTACCCCATGCTTTGCCAGCATGCCAATCACTTCTGCTAGAGCCGCAATTTGCATACCAAACAGGGCATTGACGGCAAGTTTCATCGCCATTCCCTGACCGATGGTGCCGATATGATGAACAGCTGTCCCTGCCACCCAGAAAATATCTTGAACTCTGGTCAAGATTTCTGCTTTGCCTCCCACCAGATAAATCAGTTTCCCCGCATCAGCCTGGGGACGAGAGCCAACAACGGGAGCATCCAGAAATGCTGCCCCGCGACTTTCAATTGTGGCTGCCAAGTCTCTTGTCCAAGCAACCGTTAATGTACTGGATTCGATGGCGATGGCGTCCTGTCGCAGCCCTGCGATCGCACCTGTCTCTGGAGTCAGCCAGAGCGATCGCGACGCTTCGTCATCCGTCACCATGCTAATGGTAATGTTGGCCTGCTCGGTCGCTTCTCTGGGAGTTTCAGCATAGATCGCGCCCTGTTCCAACAAAGGCTTCACCTTATCCACTGTGCGATTGTAGACAACGACCGGGTAATTGGCTTTGAGAAGGTTCTGCGCCATACGAGAACCCATTGCGCCTATTCCTAAAACAGCAATTTTGCTCATGTCTTGTCTCCAAGAAGTGACGATTAACAAGTAACGAGTAAAAAGTTGGTAGTTGGCACTTCAGTGCGGCCAAAGTCTCCTGGATTAACCTTATCGCCCTCTCTTCAAAACGTAACGAATAACGAGTAACGAGTAACAAGTTGGTAGTTAGCACTTCAGTGCTGCAGAGCGATCTTGCAGAGCGTTTATAGTTCTACAGGCATGGCTACGCCACAGCAAAGTGTAACGCATCACATCCATCTAGATGAGGCGGTGCGCTACGTCTGTCGGCTAACGCACCCTACTAATCTGACACAGCTAATTTAATGCAATAGAATTGAGTTATCGAAAAGGCTATAATCCTCACTCGAGAGACCTCGGAAGCACTAAAGTGCCAACTACGAATTTGTACAATTTTAGGCGTGTCAGATCGCGACCCAGCTACCCAGCATGAGGAAGCGCCATTTGGGATTAGCCCGTCGCTTCAAAGTCATCTTCCCGTAATTTTGCAGTGCCGTTGTCTTGCAAGACCCAAAGCTCTTTATGGATGACGCCGCTAGCTTTATTCATTTTCCAGTTGGATGTTAATATCGCGCTGGTTTCATCAACAACGGTTATCCGGGGTTCTAGATATTCAACCTCAGAAAAACCATCATCGATTAGCTTTTGCCAGAATGCTTGAATTTCGGCAGTGCCTGTAAATGTTCCAAAAGGTCTGGCATTCATCACCGCACGATCTTCATACTGAGCAGCGCACCCTGCAGCATCGCCTGAATTGAAGGCGGTTTGCCATTGTTGGCTGGCTCTTTGGGTTGCGTCTAAAATGGCAGTTTGTCGATCGTTTCCAGACATGGGTGTTGCTCCTCTATTGGGTTGTGTGCGGGTTGAATCTTAAACTGAACCCACTGTAACAGCTGCGAAAAAAGCAGTAAACACAGATTTATGAATAACTCTCGTGCATATTCTGCATGAATATTCGTATACTAATACTAGTGGTCTGACATAGCTGATTTATTGCAATAGATTTGGGTTGTGAAAAAAGCTGTAGGTCTTACCCGATAGACTCTGGTAGTACTAAGGTGCTCGCTACGAATTTGCACAATTTAGCAGTGTCATACGACTGGAATTTGAAACATTCGCGATTTAGCTATGGATATATCTGTGCTGCACATTTTTGTGGAAGTCATGCGGCTGGGTAGCTTTGCCGCTGTTGCCCGCGATCGCGATCTCGACCCTTCGTCTGTTTCGCGGACGATCGCTGCCCTGGAAAAAGAACTGGGTGTCCGACTATTCCAGCGAACGACGCGCCGTCTGTCCCCCACCGAAGCAGGAACGGTTTATTTTGAGCGCATTGAGCCTCTGGTTGAGGAAATGCAACAGGCAATCGATATTGCGTTAGACACGGCGGGTCAGCCCAAGGGGACTCTGCGGGTCACGGCGTCTGTCTCTTTTGGCCAGACGTGCATCGTGCCGCTATTGCCTGATTTTGGGGCCAGGTATCCCGATCTGGCAGTCGATTTACTCCTCACTGATGCGGTCGTTGATGTGTTCGCTGAACGCATCGATCTGGCCATTCGGTTGGGACTGCTGACCGACTCGACTCTGGTTGCTCAACAGCTTATGCGGACTCGCTATCGAGTGTGTGCGAGCCCGCAGTATCTGCAGCGATGCGGTCAGCCGCAACAACCCGACGATATCGAGCACCATAATAGTCTGCTGTTTCCCCTACCAGGCTTTCGCTCTCGCTGGATTTTTAAAAACCGCGATGGCGTCACCCGCGAAGTTCCTGTTCGCGGGCGGACGATTATTTCGAATGCGATCGCATTGCAGCAGTGCGCGATCGCCGGCATGGGACTGTCATTGCTGCCCAACTGGCTAATCGACGAAGACTTACAAGCGGGTACCCTGATCGACGTATTTCCCACCTACGAAGTAACAGCAACCGATTTCAACACCGCAGCCTGGTTGCTCTATCCCTCCCGCACTTACGTTCCTCTCAAAGTTCGGGCCTTCGTTGAGTTTCTCAAACAATCTATACCTGATGCCTTAACACACCTACAATAGTACAAAACTTGTAGATGGATGCAATTCACTTGCTGCTAAGTGTCCAGAAACGCTCGATCCTGAGGATATTTTCCCTTGCAAAATAATAGCAATATTAACGAATGTCTAGACGCGATGACTTACATTTCTCCCTTCGTCGCACCCTTGAAAAAGATGGGTGGACAATTACAGACGATCCTTTACTTTTAGTATTAGAACAGACTCTCTTAAAAGCTGATTTAGGCGCTGAAAAAATTTTTGCTGCGGAAAAAGGAGAGCGTAAAATTGCCGTAGAAATCAAAGATTTCGATGCTCCATCAGCGATCAGCGAGCTTGAGAAAACAATCGGTCAGCTTCAGCTGTATAGCACTACGAATCTGTGTTAGGACATATATAGTGAAATCTAAGGAATGCATATGCCTGCTCCCTACAGCTATGACCTGCGCACTAAAGCAATTGATGCCATCAAACGAGGAGAGTCCAAAACAACGGTGAGCCGAATGTTTCACATCAGTCGGAATACCTTAGATCTGTGGCTCAAGCGGGAACAGGAAACGGGAAACTATCAAGCGATCCTCAACTACCAGCAAGGG
>JGI12316J15310_10000039_pt19 | contig 96672 bp, 72 predicted proteins | sample MarCyaLeptolynsp_FD_15310 | JGI IMG/M metagenome (IMG submission 15310) | reverse complement strand
GTGGTGTGATGCACCTCTTTGACTCGCTCAATGGCCCGAAAGCCCATCCCATTGAGATACATCTCCAAGCATTCCCGTTTGAACTCCTGTGAATACCCTTTGGGTGGGTCATACTCATCAATAAACTGACGACCGCATTGAGCACAAATATGATTTTGTTTGCTGCCGCGCTTGCTTTTTTTTTGATATCCGTAGAGTAACAGTGTGCACAATGCATAGTAGAAGAACCTGAATCATCTCTCTATTATGCAACACCCAGCAAACCACCCAATATCAGATTGATGAGAGCGACATTTCACGCCGATTGCCAATCCAGATGGCACGGTCACTCTCTGTTGCAGTGCCGATCTGGAGGCATCGCCAGATCTTCAAATTCAGTGCTGACTACAAACCTGCTAGACTTTGTTCTTACTGTACATCCAGACGCAACACTTGCGCTGCTGTCAGCGTCAATTCTGAGAAACTGGGGGAGAGAATACGCTCGTTCCCTCGAAACTGCCCCACCTCTACATACGCACCTGACTGCAGCTGCAGCACAATGACAACCTGGTCGTCAGGGTCCAAAATCCAATATTCTGGAATGCCCCTGGCAGCATACTGCTCTCGTTTAGCAGTGTAATCCCGCTCCCGATTTACTTTGCCAGGGCTAACAACTTCTACGACCAGCTCTGGCGGTGGCATGTTCAGGGTAATCGTCATGCGCTGTTCAGTCAGTGCGATGTGTTCTTCTTTGAGGACGACCAAATCGGGGTAGCGATTGGCTGCATATCCTGGCCCCAATACTGGCACTTGCAGTTCGCAATTGTTTGTTACCCTGGCAAAGTCTAACAAATTGGCCAGCTGAATCATCAGCCAGATCGCGATCCGAGTATTCCGCCCTGATTCTGGTGGCAAGGCAATTAGCCCCCCATCAACCAATTCATAGCGATTTTCTGTACCATCGTCATAGTGCAAGTACTCCTCAAAGGTCAGCTTGGGTTTGGCGATTGCTTGGGTCATGGTTTGCAGCCTCAAAGCAGTATAAATAGTCTAGCAAGCTAGGGGGCATTCATGGTTCATGACTTGCGATGCTCCTGCGGAGCGGCTTCGCCAACGCAACCCTCGAACGTCGGCTTGTTACCCTCAACCAAACCCTGATTACCCTCACCGAGAGCATCACCTTTTTCGCCAGCGAAATCGACAAACAATTCACCTTCAACAAAGACCTGAAAAACGAACCGCAGCGCAAAGCCAAACGGATTGAACTGCAGCAGAAAAACACAGACTACTACCAGGCATCGCGTCAATTAAAAGAAGCCCAGGCACAGCGCAATTTGTTGCAAGTGGAACTGAACCAGTGCCGAAACGAGTTTTCCGTCACCAAACTGATGTATCGCCGACAGACCCTCGAACTGGAAATTCAGGTCGCTGCTTGACGATTATAGGGTTCATTGTTAATCGTTAATTGTTCATCGATAAGGCAGCAATGAGCAATCAACAATCAACAATCAACAATCAACAATCAACACGGTACTGGACTAGCAAATGGCGTTCATCCGCACGTTTAAGCAGGGAGGCCGCCAGTACAGAGCGCTGGTCAAGAGCGTGTGGAACAAGGCGCTCCAGCGTTCAGAACAGCGCATTATCAAATGGTTGGGCCGCTCTCAGGAAGAACATAATATTCCTCTCTCCAGGTCGTTTAGGGAACGGGAGGAAAAATTTTTGCTGGGGGTGCTGGGTCGCCGTCGCTCATTGTTGATGCATGGGGCCTGGGGTGTGGGCAAGACGTTTCTGGTGCAACGGGTTTGTCATTTGCTGAACGAACAAGGTCATCACGCCCATTACTTCCGCTAGACTTCGCCAGTAGGAGATTTCCTCAAACACGACCTGGAAGGTTATTTTGAAAGCCTTGCGGAGCAAGGCTTTCAAAATAACCCTTTTCCCGTTCTGGTACGAAGAAATGGGGGTTAGCGCCCCCTTCGGGGGCGCTAACCTTCCAAGTCGTGCCTCAAAGCAGTCTGCAAAGCCCTGGCGATTGAGACGGAAGAATTTGATGCGGAGAAGGAGAAGTACCGATGCAAGACCCAGGCGGAGTTGCTGGAGGAAATTGGCGGTACGCTGCAAGAGGAACCGGTTGCCCTCATCATCGACAAGGCGCACGACATTCCCAAGCAGCTGCGCAATCATATTGAGTTGTGATTGGAAAATGGTGCGGTCATTTTGTTGGTGGGAACGTTGTTGCCGCGCAAGGAGCTGTTCCTGAAGGTGCCGCGTTGGGAGGTGTTGCCGCTGGATGCGCAGCAGTCTATGCAATTGGTACGGGTAGCGGCGGAGCATTTTCAGGTGAAACTGACGCGATTCTCCAGGGGAGAGGGTACGCCAACGCAACAGCAAGCCCTGGCTACCCACAGCAATGGCAACCCACAATTTTTGATTCGGGCCGTGCCTGAAATCGACATTGGCTGTCAATCGGATCCAGACCAGACGGAGTGGATTGATGGCAGTCCGCTGGTGCTGGGACTTTTGGGAGGCGTGATGATGTTGCGTTATCTGGCGTTGGGCTTGAGCAATCGCAATTTGATGATAATGGCGAGGATGGGCATGGGCATGGCTGCGATCGCGCGCTTGATGATTGCCAAAGCTTCCCGCAAGCGCAGCAAGATTGGAGACCGCAGCTGATGCAGAGCTTGAGCCATTTTGTTTTCAGTGCGACGGCGACAGCTGCTGGAAGTAGACTATCGCCTCGGCGACGGCAGCACCGAGCAAATGCTCAACCGCTGGCAACAGGAACGAGACCTCACCGCTCAGATGGAGAGCATCATCATCAACCACGACCAGGCCCATCGCAAACTGTTGGGACTGGTTGGCGATTAGTTCATTGTTGATTGTTGATTGCTCATTGCTCATTGCTCATTGCTCATTGCTCATTGCTCATTGCTCATTGCTCATTGCTGCGTTATCGATGAACCATTAACCATTAACCATTAACCCAAAACATCTTCTCAATCTCCTGCCAATTGCCGTTGTCCTAACTATGAGTATCGGGTTCGGCTGGCAATACTTTCAGGAACAACGCGCCGCTCGCCCAGACTACGACCATCCATCCCCTCTGCCGACTAAGCCGACCCGAACCATTCGGGTGAATCGCGATGCAGCAGGTTCGCAGTCGGAAGTCTGGCAGGTTGTGCCTGGCTCGGTCTATGACGGCGATACGCTCAAGCTGAAGAAAGGGCATCGCACCGTCAAAATTCGTCTGTGCGGTACCGACGACTTCGAGCGTGCCCGCTCTCGTGCCCGCTCTCTTACTTTCGCTGTCCAACCCACTGTCGATCCCATTGTCGACCATGTCCTTACTAGTACTCTCAACCACGTCGTTACTCTCGACCTCACATTTGCCTTCTCCCGCGCTCGCGCCCTTAACTTCGCCCCCAAAAAAATTTTTCAAGCGGTTGATCTTGATTACTTGGTTGCCCGTTTGGAAACTCTGAAAGCCAGGGTTTTAAGAGACGACCAACCGCGCCCAGCGCGTAAAGCATTTGTAGATCAGATCTATCGAACCTGGTTTGAGGTCTTGGGGCTGGAGCGGCAGTGGCTAGATCTATCTATGCAAGAAGTACAAACCCTGGTGGACTACCTCTATGTCAATGAGTTGATGGTGCGGTGCAAGGAGTCAGCAGTGCGGGTCTCGCGGGAGCCGTGGCAGGCGATCGAGCAGCGCATGCTGATTGTGGATTGAGGCTTGGGCAATGAAGAGAGGGTCTCGCTTGTACGAGACTTGGGGCAGCACTGAAGTGCTGACTACGAACCGGCTGACTGTGGATTGATATGTCAAAATCAATTCAAAATACTTCGCACGGGCAAAGCCTTACAAGAGTATTAATTCAAAACCATTTACGAACGAGGCTAATGGTTTTGAATGTTGGCAATGACTCGGTCGATCGAGCAATTTTCCACATTGGCCAGAAGGTCGATTGCCTGGGCTAAGCGCAGCGGCGTATCGCCAAAGTCATCGTGACTCGGCAAGATGAGATAGATGGGGTTGCCGCAATCGTCTGCTGGCCCCTCAAAAACCGATAAATTCTTATTCTTATGGGAGATTTTCTGCCAGCCGCGATCGCGCACATAAGCAGCGACATCGCGCACGGATAAATTGAGCTGTGCAAGTGTGCGAGAACTAACATTTAACATAGCAATTCACCGTTTGTTACCCGATCTAGAAGGTTTGAGAGAGAAGTTGGGGCCAATTGTTGTGTTCTGGGTATACGGATGCGAACAGTCTCCTGATTGGTACTCAAAGAACCCTCCAATAACATCCTCCCCTCAAGAAAAGACCTGATTCTGTAACTTCCAGCCATTGTGAGGGATCTGAGGGCAAAATCTTGAGAATAAGGATACAAGGTATAACATAATTTCCAAGCCTGCGCCTTATCAGATCGTTGTAGGTCTTCACTTCTAGATCGTAAACGATATGTTCCAATTTAATCTGATATCGGGTGGAAGCTTTCAGTTGGAAATCCAATGCATATCCACTTGGGAAACGCCTGGTTCCTTGAATTGCAAGTTGACGGAAGGTACCATCAACCCCAAAATCTCGATCTGGGAGAGATAGGCTGACGCCTGCCCGACTCGCAATAGCCCGAACATGAGACCAAGCTCAAGAGTTCTTCAATTTGTTGTTCTGGGAAAGACACCCGCTATTATTCTGCTCATGTTACCTGTTTTAGATGATGCCACCTTGTGCTATTAGCTACTAGCAAAGTGACATAGCTAATTTGGTGCAATAGATCTGGAGAGTAAAGAAGGCTATAACGCTTACCCAACAGATTCCATGGCTAAAGTACCACCTAAAAAATTCGCACAATTTTAGCTAGGTCAAAGCACTACAAAGCTGAGTTTTTCAGGGTAGCCGAAAAGCAGGCTATTCGCTAGTTGCATTGGCTTGAGCTGCCTTCACTGCTTGCTCCAATTCATCAAAGGTACATCCGTACAAACGCAACAGTGCCCCAGTCTGGTCAATCCTGAGCTTGGGTATGGTTCTGCCCTTCTCCCAATTGCGAACGCTGGATTCCCCTACCCCAATACGACTGGCAACATCCACTGTCCTCAAGCCTGCGCGTTCTCTCAGCTGCTTCATATCCATCGCGTAACTTCATTCGCTATAGAAAAAACGAAACGCAACGGGTTGACGGCTTCAGATAACGCAACCATAATGAGTTCTGAACGGTATTCTCCTTGATTGTCAGAAAGAATCGCAATATCCAGCGTCAACCCGTTAAATCTCTAAAGTGATTATGTCAACAACTGTCAAGAACAAGCAATCTGAGTCCCACTCAGGTTGAAACTTACTGTTTTGTCTGTGGGAAAACTCTGAAGCTCACGACAGCAGAAAAACCTTACCCGAAACTCGCGATGAAAATTCAGCATACCACTCAATATCAGATTGATGAGGCCGACATCGTTACGCCGATTGCCAATCCGGATGGTACGGTTACCCTCTGCTGCGGTGCCGATCTGGAGGCAGCGCCAGAGGTTCAAATTCAGTTCACCACTGGCCAGATTGATTCCCTGGAACGACTGCTGGCACTGCTCTGGAAGGAATTTGAAGCTCGGCGAGGCATGTAGCTTGCAGCAATGTCCCAACAGCAATTGCGGTAACCTATAAGCAGCCCCTCCCTGGAGAACGAGCCATGACGACCCTGCTCCAAACGAGTCCGGATGTCCTCTACCCTGAAACTGACGGTTTACCCTTGGCTGACAACACGATCCAGTTCCGCCTGATTACCACCACCCAGGGGGGTATTGATGCTCTGTTCAGGCATGAGCAGGTATTCGTTGCCGGGGACTTGCTGTGGTACCCGCTGGAACACAACCCGGACGAAGAAAAGAGCAAGGCTCCTGACATCATGGTTGTCTTTGGCAGGAACAAAGGCGACCGCCGCTCCTACAAGCAGTGGAAAGAAGACAACATTGCGCCCCAAGTGGTGTTTGAGTTTGTCTCTCACAACAACAGCAAAGAAGAGGTCGAAGTCAAAAAGTTCCGGTTTTATCAGAAACATGGCGTTGAGGAATACTACGTCTACGATCCGGATCGGGGAACACTCAAGGGGTGGTTTCGTCAGAACAATCGCTTTCAAGCCATTGAGCCAATGCAGGGCTGGGTGAGTCCTCGCTTGGGCATTCGCTTTGAGCTGGTGGGAAAAGAACTACAGCTCTATTTCCCCAATGGCGAGCGCTTTGCCACCTATCCAGAAATCATTGAGCAGCGGCAGCAAGCAGAACGGGAGCGAGATCGGGAACGGCAGTTGAGAGAGCAGGCAGAACAGCTGAGAGAGCAGGAACAGCAATTGAGAGAACAGGCAGAGCAGCGGGCTGAACGGTTAGCTGAACAGCTCAGAGCGCTGAACATTGACCCCGACGCATTGGGTTGATGGTTGATGGTTGATGGTTCATTGTTGCGATCGCAGCCTGTCCCTTGTTGCTTGCAAGCAACAAGGGAGGTTCGTGCAGCATCAAACCCTGAGCAATGAACCCTGAGCAATGAACCCTGAGCAATGAACCCTGAGCAATGAACCCTGAGCAATGAATTTAGTATTGAAGGCTGGAAATTTAACTTTCTTAACAAAAGACAGGAGTTTCTTGCCTGTTTGATATTTTTTGCTGGATTTATAGTAAGGATGGTGCGTTGCAAAGCCCCGACTCTGAAAGCAGTTTGAGCAGTCTAAGGGTTTTATTTTGATATGTAACAGATCCTCACAAAGTGGGTGAATGGGTACAGTCTCAGTGATAGGATGCCCTGGATAAGGTTGCGAGAGCAAAACTATGGCAGATGAGCTAAACGGAAAAACTCCTATCTTCGGTGGTAGCACCGGAGGCTTGCTAACCAAGGCAGAAGTTGAAGAAAAGTACGCCATCACCTGGACCAGTACCACACAACAAGTGTTTGAAATGCCAACAGGCGGTGCTGCGGTGATGAATACAGGCGAAAACCTGTTGTATCTGGCTCGCAAGGAACAATGTTTGGCCTTGGGAACCCAGCTGCGGACTAAATTTAAGCCTAAAATCGAAGATTACAAAATCTATCGGGTTTTCCCCGATGGCGAAACGGATTACCTGCATCCTAAGGATGGAGTATTCCCTGAGAAAGTGAACGAAGGTCGTCCTTATGCCAATAAAGTCGATCGCAATATTGGCAGCAATCCAGAACCTTCATCGTTGAAGTTTAGCGGTCGTAGTTCTTACGACTAATGCTTTTGACGTTGGTTTTACAATCAGCAGTCAGTGCTTAGCAAAGTTGGAATAAATCAGTAAGGACGGAAAATTTTCTCACACTGGGGGATGCCGTTCGGTGGTTTCATCCATTAAGCTAATAGCTGACTGCTGTTGGCTTTTTTATGATTTTTCCTGATTTTTCTAAGTTTTCTATCCTGGCCCAGCAGGGTAATTTTATCCCTGTCTACCAGGAATGGGTTGCAGATCTTGATACTCCTGTATCGGCCTGGTATAAAGTGTGCGCGGGTCAGCCCTATGGCTTTTTGTTGGAATCGGTGGAAGGTGGCGAGAATTTAGGCCGCTACAGTTTTTTGGGTTGCGACCCCTTATGGGTGCTTCAGGCGATGGGGGATCGGGCGACACCGAAACAGAAGTATCGTACGATCCAGACTTGTCGCGATGGTTCAGTGAATCGGTTCGAGGGCGATCCGTTTGCGGTATTGTCTGCTTGTCTCAGTGCTTACCGTCCGGTAACTCTGCCTCAGCTGCCACCTGGGATTGGCGGTTTGTTTGGCTTCTGGGGTTATGAGTTGATCCGTTGGAGCGAACCGCGGGTGCCAGTCCATGGGGTGGCTGAAAGCGATCTGCCGGATGGGATCTGGATGCAGATGGACAGCTTGCTGATTTTTGACCAGGTGAAACGAAAGGTATGGGCTATTGCCTATGCAGATTTGCGCGCTCCGGGCACTGATTTGCCTCAAGCGTATCAAGCGGCGTGCGATCGCGTCACTCAACTCATCGAAAAGCTACAACAGCCCCTTTCTGCAGCAGATACCCACCTGGACTGGACACCTCCTGGTTCCGATCTCGCATCAACCCCAGAGTTGGCTTACACCAGCAATGTTACGCGATCGCAATTCCATCAAAACGTACAGACTGCCAAAGACTACATTCGCGCAGGCGACATTTTTCAGGTGGTGCTCTCCCAACAGCTATCAGCCAACTATCAGGGTAATCCCTTTTCCCTGTACCGTTCTCTGCGCCTGATTAACCCTTCTCCCTACATGGCCTATTTCAACTTTCGGGATTGGCAGCTCATTGGCTCCAGTCCAGAAGTGATGGTGAAAGCTGAGCATACCCCAGAAGGCAGCAAAATTGCTACGGTGCGACCGATTGCCGGTACCCGGCGACGCGGGCATACCCTGAAGGAAGATGCAGCTCTAGCGGAGGATTTGCTGCAAGATCCAAAGGAACGAGCCGAACATGTCATGCTTGTGGATCTGGGACGTAACGATCTGGGGCGGGTGTGTCGAAATGGCACAGTCAGGGTGAATGAATTGATGGCAATCGAGCGCTATTCCCATGTCATGCACATTGTCAGCAACGTGGTGGGCGAGCTAGCACAACACCGTAATCCTTGGGACTTGCTCAAAGCTTGTTTTCCCGCAGGAACGGTGAGCGGTGCGCCGAAAATCCGGGCGATGGAAATCATCCACGAGCTGGAAGGGTGCCGTCGCGGCCCTTATGCGGGAGCCTATGGCTACTATGACTTTGAGAGTCAGTTGAACACGGCCATTACCATCCGCACCATGGTGGTGCGATCGCACGTAGACGGCAGCTGCACCGTTAGCGTCCAGGCAGGCGCAGGCATCGTTGCCGATTCAGACCCAGAACGGGAATATCAGGAGACCCTCAACAAAGCACGAGGCTTGCTAGAAGCAATCCGCTGTCTGCAAGCGTAATTTTTGTTCATGGTTCATGGTTCATGGTTCATCGCTGATGACTAATATCATGTCTAGTTGATTGCAATCGATAAAATAGAACTCTTAATTAGGTTGGGTTGAGGCCGCAAAACCGAAAACCAAAGGGCTTCGCGTTGGGTTTTCGCTAGCGCTGCCACCCAATCTACCCATCGATCTCAATTTTGCTGACTTGAGATAACAACTCGCCAACCGCCAACTGCCAAAAACCAAACGCTAATCGTTAACTACTAGTACCAATTTGACTTGGAAGCGCGATCGCAAAAATTGATGCAACGTTTCCCCAGCCAGACTGCCCCCAATCCAAAATCGCTAATCTAAAATCCAAAATGGGATCAGGCTTCCCCCAATCCAAAATCGTCAATCTAAAATCCAAAATGGTATAACCATGTTGGTTAGTGGTAAACAAGTAAGGATTTTTGAGCGTGCGGGTAGAACTCGCACGCTCAAAAATCCTTACCTCTGGAGGACGACCCCATGTTGATGTTGATCTTCTATGCAGGAGACGATCGGTACGCCCTTGACAGCGAGCAAGTAGCCGAGGTGATCCCGATCGTGAAGCTGAGAAAAGTACACCATGCTCCCGATTATGTGGCTGGACTGTTCAACTATCGGGGCAAGATCGTACCTGTGATCGATCTATGCCATCTGATTCAGGGAAAACCGAGTCGTTCTCATTTGAGCACTCGCATTATTATGGTTCACTATCTGAGCCAGGAGAACACCCGCTATTGCCTGGGATTGATGGCAGAGCGGGTAACAGAAACTCTGAATAAACCAGATGCCGATCTGGCAGAGGTAGGAATTCAGGTTGAGGGTGCACCCTATTTAGGGGAAATGATGATGGAGGGACAGGGGATGATTCAATGCATTCGCCTGGAGCATCTGTTGTCCGATTCCCAGCACACTTACTTACTGGCGGGGGAGGATGTTCGCAGCGATGGCGTTAGAAGCAGTTGAGGCGTTGTTGAGAGAAAAAATTGGTCTGGATGCTGCCAGTCTGGGGCCAAGGGCAATTGCGCGGGCTGTGGAACATCGCCGTCTGGCCTGCAAAATGCCCAATGTGAAATCCTACTGGCAGCATTTGCAACGATCGAGCCAAGAGCTGGAAGCGTTGACGGAAGAGGTGGTTGTGCCAGAAACCTGGTTTTTCCGGGATCGGGAACCCTTTCGCTTGCTCAGTCACCATATTCAAGCTGAAAAATCTCTGAGTTCAACGTCTGCAAACCTGAGAGTGTTGAGTCTGCCCTGCTCAACGGGGGAAGAACCTTACTCGATTGCAATGACGTTATTGGATACGGGGTTATCCCCGGAGCATTTTCAGATTGATGCGGTGGATATTAGCCATAAGGCACTCGCAAAAGCTCAGCGGGGCATCTACAGCAAGCGATCTTTTCGGGGTGAAGAGACCCTGACCCGACAGCGTTACTTTCGGGAAACTGAAGCAGGCTACGAACTGCACGAGCGGGTGCGCAAGACGGTCAATTTTATCCATGGCAATCTGCTCAATTCCTGGTTCTTGGGTCAGCAGCAGTATGCTGCGATCTTCTGTCGCAATTTGTTGATCTATTTTGCTCCGGAGGCGCGATCGCACGCCCTGAGAAACTTAAACCGCTTATTGCAGCCCAATGGTCTCTTATTTGTCGGCTCCGCTGAAACCGGGCAAATGAGCGACAAGCAACTGGTACCCATTCGCCATCCCTTTGCCTTTGCCTATCAGAAACAGCAAGAACCTGCCCGAGCAGGGGTTGCCATTGCCGTCGCTGCACGACTGTCGCGGCAGCGGCACTTCCCCCCTCAACCCTCATCTATCTCCCGTCAACCTTCCTCCACCAAGACACCTGTTGTCCAACTCCCATCCCAGTCTGCTAAATCTCCGAAACTCGCTACCCAGAACACCCAAACAGCCTCAACCCCAAGTTCCCAAATTGCGCCGTCCTCTCAATCCTCTAGTAAAAGCAGGACTCAACCCTCGCCCCCCATATCCCACACCCCACACCCCACACCCTGCCTGGACAACGCCCAAGCCCTGGCCGACTGCGGTCAACTGGATAGCGCTGTTGCTGCCTGTAAAACGTACCTGGCAGCCAATCCAACCAGCGCACCGGGCTATGCTCTGCTGGGTACCATCTATCAGGGATTGAGGGAAGACAAAGCCGCAGAACAAGCCTTTCGTCGTGCCATTTACCTGGATCCCGGCCACGCTGAAGCGCTATTCCATTTAGCGCTGTTGCAGGAACGACGCGGCAACCTGGCCAGCGCCACCTTGCTACGGCAACGACTGCAACGTTTGTCTGCTCTAGAGCAGTCAGGATAAATCTAAGCATAAAATTAACCTGATGCGATCGCGTCTTCAACCCCCAATGGGATTGCAGGATCGATCGCATAGCTCTACGGGTTTAGGTTTGTGTGTGTACCTCCCGCTTCGCGGGAGGTACACATATTTTTCGTCCTAACGTCTATGCGTAGTGCTATATTAATTTGAATGGCCGTTGAATGCGATCGCAAATCTTTTCAATAACAACGACAGTGGGACAGGTTTTGCCGATTTCGGCACCGATCGTTAGCTCCAACGTCACCCCCCAAAGGTCACCGGGACGCATTCACCTCAACCCCAGCATTCACGGATTCCGCCCTGGGATTTGCAGCTTAATAACAGATCAATTGATTTGGCTGCTGCTTCAAGGCATTGATTCTATCGCTGATATTTTATTTCTACGCAAGTCCTAAAATTTTAATTAGCTAAAGCCTTTATAGCGCTTCCCGTGCGACTGAAGTACATGGAAATGTGCCCCTGCCTTCGGCAGGGGCACATTTCCACACCTCACTAGCCTGAGAATTGCTATAGAAATCTCCAGGAAATAAATTTTGGTATCATTATCTCAATCAATTCTTGTTTTTAGAATTACATGACATCCTCTAATCTTTCTGAAGATGAGCAATTAGAACTCTTTAAGGTTTTAGTGCAACAGTCTCCCATTCCCCTAGTTGCGATCGAGCATCCGGGGCACACCTTTTGCTTTTGGAATGATGCTGCTGAGCTATTGCTAGGCTATTCTCCCGAAGAAATGCTCGGTAAGCCAGTCACAACCATTATTCCGCCTGATGTGATTACTGAGGAAGAACATAAAAGGCTAGTGGATCGTTTTGTCCAAGGTGCCCAGCGTCGAGATATGGGGCGAGAAGCAAAGCTGATTTCTCGGACGAAAGAAGGGCGCAGAATCCAGGTTGGGATTCGCGTATTTAGGGTGAAGATTGGCGATCGGATGTTTGTCGGCGAAGCCATTCGCGATATGACTGATGAAGAAACGAGTCGTGCCCAACTGGAACAAGCAAAAGCGACCTTGAAGGCCAGAACTGAGCAGCTTCAGGCAACCAATGCCAAACTCGAAAAAAGCCAAGCCAAAATGGAACTGCAGCTGAGGCGATCGCAGACCCAAAAAGACATTGTGATTTGGTTGTTGGGAACCTGCATCTTCTTTTACACAATCCCAATGGTCTTAAACGTCTTTGTTCGTTTGCCGCCCGAGATGATGAGTTTAGGGCGAGACGCGATCATTATCCTTCTCAGTGCCATTGGTGGTGCTGTCTCTGGGATTTTTGGTTTCGATCGCGGGCAGAAAGAGGAACGAAATCGAGCGGAAGAGGAAGAGAAAATTGAGCCCAAAAAATCCCAAAAAGCTTAACTGGCTGATCGCGCCACAACTGGCTTTGCTTTGTGTCGTCACCACAATCGTCATGTTCTGGGTGTGGGTTTATGGTTTTTCCAAGGCTTGTCAGATCAAAACACCGGGTTTAGAAGTGGCCAATTTAGTTTGGGCAACTCGTTTGCAGGAGCGAGCATCGAAGAACTTAGCAATTTTGGCTGAGGTGACCCAGGCGGATAATGCCGCATTGGTGTTGTATGACCCCGATCTGCGATCGCGATCGCTCTTTGCCGAAGGGGGTTCCATAAAACGTTCAGCGTCATTATGGATCGATATCAGTCAGGACGTCGTTTTTCAAGAGCAGTTGGACTATCACAAGTCCAATTATTGTTTTCGGGCAGATGTGAAACGACTGCGTGATTCGCTTTATAAGCGAAGTGCGGTCAGACAGGGGGCAACGCATATTTTTTCCTGTCCCGTATACTTTGAGGATCTCTATCTAGCAGGATTTATTGCCGTTGCCTATCGCAGTGAAACGCTGCCTTTGGAACCTGAGATGATTGAGGCCCACATCCAACAATCCGATTTGATTGTGATTGAGCGTTAAATCACTTTTCCCCGAACTCAACCTGACCGTTGACCCGTGGGTTGCTGCTGCCAACGCTTGAAGTCGGCTGCGTCGAATTGGGGTGGATCGATCGGATGTTTTTTGAATGAGATGGAAGAAAACATTTGTGTTAAATTCCGCAACATCTGATTGACCAGGGGTCGACAGATCGGCGTTTGTGGTTTCCTCGCTGGATGAAGAAACAGACAAGACAGCCTACTGGCTGACAGCAACCCCTGAAGAACGTCTGCAAGCGGTTGAAGTCATGCGTCAAATCGTTTATGGCTATGCCCCGTCTTCCCAACGACTGCAAAGATTTTTTAAGGTTGCTGAACTCCAAAGCAGTTGATTATTTACTGAATTGGTGACTATTCGGCACTTCAGTGCTGCCAAATCTCTTGGAATCGCTTCACGATAATTGTGCATCAGAGAAAACTGATTATGCTTAACTCTGCAACCACCCCAGAAAGCGAGCACTTTTTTAGGTCGATGCCGCAGAGATTTATCAGATGGGAAAATGACTATGCGGACAATAGGTTATGATTCCTGTCATCATCCCCATCTGGTGGCCCATCAAAGATTGCTCCCTGCTGTTTTAGATCGATTTTTGCCGAGTTGGTTAACCCTATCCCTTGGCCAAAATAGGTACTGCTGACATAGGCCCCGCTCAGGTCAGCTCCACTCAGGTCAGCACTCTTCAGGTCAGCTCCACTCAAGTCAGCTCCACTCAAGTCAGCACTCTTCAGGTCAGCACTCTTCAGGTCAGCTCCACTCAAGTTAGCACTCTTCAGGTCAGTCTCGCTCAGATCAGCTCCGCCCAAGTCGGCTCCGCTCAGGTCAGCTCCGCTCAGGTCAGCTCCGCTCAAGTCGGCATAACTGAAAATTTTTCTGCTGCTGGGTCGGTTGAGGATGACCCAAACTTGACGCCATTTATTGTCTAGTTGCGTATTGCCATTGATGGTAGTTGTCTTAAGGTTAGCCCAGATCAGATTAGCTCCCCTCAAGTCAGCCCAGATCAGGTTAGCCCCCCTCAAGTCAGCCTGTCTCAGATCAGCCTGTCTCAGATCAGCCTGTCTCAGGTTGGCCCCAATCAAAGAAGTCTGTCTCATGTCAACCTTACTCAGGTTAGCCCCGCTGAGATTAGCTCCACTCAAGTCGGTGCCACGCAGGTCGAAACCGCTCAGGTTTCTCCCGGCCAGATCGGTTTTCAGGTCGATGTTGGCAAGCTCTGCAAGCGCTGCGAAATTGTTGGTTTCTGCACCAACGATTTTCTCGATCAGGGCCTGGGCTTCCTGGCTGAAGGTTTCGTTAGACATGGCGCAACTTCATCCGACTGAGGTAGGGTTTGAGTTTGCGTTTCAGCAACAGTTTGGCCAGGGCAATGTCGAGGGCTTCGCGTTTCTCTGGGGTGAGGTTTTGCAGCCACAGTCCTTCGCCTGCTGTTATCCGGACGTCCTGCAGGGGTACAGCAAAGGTGGCCTGGAGCTGCCAATCGCTGGCGGTGGCGAGTAAGGTGGCCAGGTCCTGGTGGGTGAGGGTGCCTTTGAGGATGGGATCGCCGGTTTTGACTTCGAAGACCCAGGCAGGTTCGGTCTCGGTGCCTTTGGTGGTGACCTGGCAGGCGGTGATGGGGTAGGTTTCGGCGCGTTCTTGAGCAGCTTCCTGGCTGGTGCTGGCTTCGGCGGTTAGCTTGGGTTCGGCGACGGCAGTTGCCGTTACACTGAGCGATCCTTTGCTGGCGTGTTGGGCTTTGTGGCTGACCTTGTCCTGACGTTGTTTTTCAATGGTGAGGGCAAGTTTCCCTTTCAGGTGGCGATGGTCGTAGGGAATTCTGCCGTTTTCCAGGTGCAGCCGCAACTCGCCGCCGCTTAAGCCAAACTTGACGCGCCCGATGCCGACATCTTCCCATTGCTCGTTGAAGTTAATGGTCAGCAGCAACTCGATCGGGTGGGGCTGGAGAGCAGTGGCCTGAGATGGACGCAGTTTTGCGCGTCCTTTCAGGGCCATGTAGAGGCAGTCTGGGACTCGGTTCTCAGGCTCCAACATCGTCGTAGTGATTCAGAAGTCTTTAGTATAGCTGATTACGCTCTGCGGGGAAAGCAGGATTAAATTCAAAATTCAGAATCCAAGAAAGCTGACATCCTTGCGTTCGAGCGCTGAAATCAGGAAAAATTGTTCTGAATTTGGCATTGCGATTGCGGGTTTAAACGGCAATGGGAGTCAGCTGGTAGATGCGAGACAGTTTTGCGGCAGCCTCAAGGTCTTCCTGGAGCAGGGCTTTGCGTAGAGCGTCCAGTTTTGCGGCATCTTCTAGAGAGAGATAGAGCGACCATCCTTCGGGATCGGTCGTCAGTTCAATTTCGACTTCAGCAACATAAGATCCTGCCTGTACAAGCTTTGTTGTCCGTTTTCGAGTCAAGGTTTTCTCTGGGTAAAATCGTTTGACCATGTTGTTGGATCGGGTCTGTAGGCGGTTATCAGAACAGCTGGGGCGGTTATGTTTTTGGCAATATCCCAAACGACATGAATCGGTCTGCCCTGGCTATCTTGCTGTAAAATAAGTACGCAAGGGCCTTTGGCATAATCAGGATAATCTGCCAGGATTGATGCTTTTGCAATGCCTGCGATCGCATCTTGCACAAAAATATTGTCAGCTGCTCATTCAGCATACCCGTGGGCTGAGGTTTTGACCTGCCGCTGGGTAACCAGATCGGGAATTTGCTGAAAGGTTTGACTCATTCCACAATTGTCTTCCACAGCTATGCGTCTATCAGTGTTTTAGCTGGAAGTAGCGCAACAGTTTGAAAGCCAGCTGCAACAGAAATGGCAACAGCGGCAGCAGTTGATAGCGGAGACTCCAGGCAATGGGCATCGATCCTGATACCCTGGGATAGGCAATACTGGGAGTTGTAGGAACTGCTGTGGCGATGTAGGGAGAGGGAAGGTGCCAACGAGATGAAAAGCACAACACTATGGATTTGGTTGTTTTTTCTGGGTATTTTGCTGTTCTGGCATATTGTTGTCAAACCAATTCTGACCCTCTTGTTGCTGTTGGCAGGTGTGTCTCCTGTGGTGATGCATGTGCTTCTGTTGGTGCTGCCATTGGTGCTGATGCTGGAAGTGGTGACTAAAGTTGTGATGTTTCAAGCTGCTTTACAACCGCTGAAATGTATCCCCACACAAGTGGAAGATTGGCCTAAGCTCGATCGGGATACCCTGGATAACTATACAGCTGCCCTGGAGTCGCTTGGATTTGAGCGGTTAACAGATTATACTGCCCCTTCAGTGAATGGCATGGCTCGCCTGCTGGTCAATCCTCGGCGACTGTGTTTTGCAGAAGTGGGTCAGGTGGAGGGTGTGCCGATGTTTTGTACGATCTCGGGGGCACTGGAGGGAAATTGGATTCTGGGGGCAACGAACCAGTCCAGCAGTAAAACTCTGAATGCGATTAGTTATGCGTTTCTGCGACAGCCCCAGATTTTAGCCAAACGGTTGAAAGATTCTCCAGTTGAGGAATTGCTCCAATCTTTTTTGGACTGGCGGCAGCAAGTCGTTGCGGATTTGGGAGCCAATCCGGTGCGTTTGCAGACTGCGGAAGATTATTTTGCTCTGGAGCAGCGTAAACGCAGCTTGCAACGACAAACTCTTTTATGGAAAAGTATGAGCTGGTGTTTGGTTGAAATGTTTGTTTTTCTGCTGAACCCTCGATCGGAATGGCTGGGCAAATATGCAAAGTTCAAATCTTCTGGCATGCGTTAGGGGTTGTCCAAAAATAAATGCACACTTTCCAAACCGAAAAATCATTCTCCGATCGCAAAGGCACAAAGTTCACAAAGAAAATTCACAAATTACGCTTGGTGCCCTTTGTGGTGAAATCTGTATTACTCAATCGTCAGATGGTCATATTAACCTAAAAGTGTGAAGTTATTTCTAGACCATCCCTTAGCGATCTGACTCCATGAAAGTGCCAACGACGAACTTGTAGAGAACCTGATTCATGAACCCAGAGATGATCCCTTTGAATGCAACTGATGCCCCGGCTTTTGTCCACGTGCCGGTGTTAAGTCGGGAGTTGGTGGAAGGGTTGGCGGTTCAATCGGGTGGGCATTATCTGGATGCAACGGTTGGGGGTGGCGGACACAGTCGACTCATTTTGGCGGCGGCTCCGGCGGTTTGTATTACGGCGCTGGATCGGGATGGGGATGCGATCGCAGCAGCCCGCACAACCCTGGCTCCCTACGACAATCAAGTGCATTTCTGGCAAGGCAACTTTGCCGACTACGATCCAGGAATACAACGATTCGATGGCATCCTTGCCGACCTGGGCGTCAGTTCAGCCCAACTGGATAGACCAGAACGAGGCTTCAGCTTTCGCCACGCTGCAGCCCTGGACATGCGCATGGATCGACAACAATCGCTGACTGCAGCAGATATCGTCAACCATTGGGATGCGACGAAATTGGCTGATTTGTTTTATACCTACGGTGAAGAGCGATTCTCGCGGCGGATTGCGCGGCGGATTGTTGAGCGGCGTCCATTTCAAACAACGACAGAACTGGCAGGTGCGATCGCATCTTCCATTCCCTATTCCACTCGGGGCCAATCCGCTCGACGCCTCCACCCCGCCACCCGCGTCTTTCAAGCCCTGCGCATCGCCGTTAACCAAGAACTCACCGCCCTGGAGACCTTCCTGGACAGCGCCCCCTACTGGCTCAAACCCGGCGGACGCATCGGCATCATCAGCTTTCATAGCCTGGAAGACCGCCGGGTCAAACATCGCCTGCGCGCCTGCCCAGACCTAAACATCCTGACCAAAAAACCCATCCAAGCCCAACCCGAAGAACAGAAACAGAACCCCCGCTCCCGCTCCGCCAAACTCAGACTCGCCGAGAAAAAACAGGCCGAGAATGAGGCATGGGAGTGAAAAAACAGTCGCAGATTGTGACACATCCGACTGCTTGAACAGAATGACGATCGAAAGACATCAGACAGCTGTTCCAGCTAGTCGATTGGATGGGGTCTTTCCTCTTATCTTTATAACCATCTTCTGTTACCTTGAGATTGTAACAAAGCATTCGTTTCAGGAGCCTTAGCAAAGACCCTCTGTTCGCGCTCAATTCTCTCATGATCAGCTTCATAAAGTCTGGAAAACGATCGGTTAAGGAGGTATCTCAAGGATGTTTAAACAGATCCCACGAACTCTAAATCGGCAAAGACAAGAAGATCGTTCTGAGGACCATTTCTTTGCCATGAAGCAGCGAAAGATTGCCACACATCCAGAAAATCTGGGATTGACGGCGTTTCAGGAACAAGAGGACAATTTCTTTGCCACGAAGCAGCGAAAGATTGCTGCCCATCTGGGAAATTCAGGTTCGATGTTGATTCAGAGGCAAGAGGATGAAGCACAAGCATGTGCTCCTTATCCGCACCGAACCTATGGTTTGACCGAGGCTCTCCTCAACACCCACCCACACAAGATAGAGCTTTCTCCCTCTAGTGTTACACCAGACACCCACTATCCGAACTTAATGAACGGAGATGCGATACAACGGCAAAGCAAAAAAATAAACAAGACTGGCTTGCCCGATCGCCTGAAGTCAGGAATTGAGACCCTCTCAGGGTTGTCCATGGATGACGTCAAGGTTCATTATAATTCGTCCAAACCAGGACAATTACAGGCGCTCGCCTATACCCAGGGAACAGATATCCATGTCGCTCCTGGCCAAGAGAAATATTTACCTCATGAAGCGTGGCATTCAGTACAGCAGAAAGAAGGGCGAGTCAAACCAACGATGCAGGTCAAAGGAGTGTCGATTAATGCCGATACTGATCTGGAGCGCGAAGCAGATATTATGGGAGCCAAAGCAACACAGCTGAAAGTTACCGACCCCGGCGAAATCATACAACCTTCCAGAATTGTCTATAACAGCAACACAACACCGGTAACACAACGTCAGGTGAGATGGGAAGAGGGCCCCAGACAAAAAGTCAAACATCTGGTAGGTCCTATTCTGAGGTTTACAGATTTTGGCATTACCCCAGTCAACGTCAATGGAACAGAAATTCCGCCCGGCAATGCAGCAGCACTGCTTGCCGGGCCTGCCATTGCGATTGAGCACAAGGAAAATGGCAGCGTGGAAGTTTCCATTGCTTTAGAACCCATCAATACTATCAGTTATAGAATGGAGTTACCCATCGACCCACCATGGTCAGAACAAACGACTGTAGCTCATGCAAATGCAGCTTTAGGTATGCTCAGTACATTTAGCATTAGTGAAGATATTGCACCAGACAGAGATGCCCAAATAACAGTAGAAGCGAAGGGACTGCCAAATGATGTTGCTTTCGCTGCACTAGTAGAAAAACATGAAGATGTGCACGTAGATGACTTAATAAAAAACATTACTGAAATTCTCATACCCTGGGATACCAATATAGTTGAGCTAATGCATGACCAGAGAACATTTGTGGGTGAAAGCGAAGAGGAAGCCATCGCAAAGCTGTATGAAGCAATCGGCGGCAGTGCAGAAGACGTAGGCCAGAGATTCAACGATAGCCTCAGAGAAAGTGGCCTTGCCTTTCATCACACCGAAGCAGGCAGTTCTCCGACCATTGACCACACAACCTTTAGTGGCGATACTCTAAGGGTATATTGGAAACATCCGATGGGATAAGTGAAACCTGTACCGTAAGGGTATATTGGAAACATCCGATGGGATAAGTGAAACCTGTACCGTCCTGATGGCCACAACTCCAGGTTATCAGGGCAAGGGGCTTTAGCCCAGGAGTCCTGAACACGCAGTTTGTTTGTCAGACAGTGCTACTTTTCCTATACTGATACGGATGATATTTAGCATTTTACTCCGCAGCAGTAAGGTCAACAGTTTGCAGAGACAATTGTAGAGCAATGGGCAAAAACTGGGCTATTACTATCGGCATTAATCAGTACCACAACCTTCAGGATCTCCGTTTTGCCGAGAGGGATGCCAACGCGATGAGCGAGTTCTTCCTGGACGAACTCAATTCCGAGCAGGTGTACTCTTTTACAACCCACTCCCCGCCCATTGTCCCGGACTACGGCCCGCCCATGAAATCGCAACCCACCTACGGCATCCTGAAGCGATTTCTGCGGGTGCGTTTCGAGCAGTCCTTCCTGGAAGCAGGAGACAACTTCTGGTTCTTCTTCGCCGGGCATGGCATTCGCTACCAGGAACGGGACTATCTGATGCCGGTAGATGGCGACCCCGGCGATGTTGCCACCACCGCCATTGCCGTCAGCTATGTCACCGAACGTCTGCGCCGCTGCGGTGCAGACAACATCATCCTGTTGATTGATGCCTGTCGCAGCCAGGGGAAACGGACCGGAGTGGGAGTCGGTCGCGAACTGCAACAAGGCATCATTTCATTATTTTCCTGCAGTCCGACAGAAGCATCCTACGAGATCGAGCAGATTGGCCAGGGAGCCTTCACCCGGGCCCTGTTAGAAGGATTACGCTTGCAAGGGGACGGTAATTGCGCCACCGTCGAACGACTCTATCAGTACCTGCGCGTCCAGGTACCCACCTTGAACCGACGCTACGACAAACCGAAACAGACCCCCTATGGCGCGATCGAACCCCCCAGTAAGTATCATTTGATTTTACTGCCCCAGCGCGCCAACGTGAAGGATGTCATGATACTCAAAAAGGATGCCCTGACAGCGGAGATTGAACGTGATGTCCAGCTAGCGAAGCAGTATTGGATCCGAGTGTTAACTGCAGCCCCTGGAGATGCTGAAGCGATAGCAGGAATTGAGCGTTTAGCCAGACCTGCAACATCGGTGCAAGCACCAGGACAAACAATGCCAGCTTCCCTGATTCCTGTACCTGAACGCAGCACACACACAGCTCCTTCTGTACTCCCGAAAATATCGCCTGCTCCCCAAGCATCCAGTTCATCGCCAGGACATTTACCTGCTTTTCCTGTACGCTTGTCCCGGCGGCGTTTTGTGCAGATTGCATGTGGGGCTGGGGGTGCGATCGCGTTAGGATGGGGCATATCCCATTTCTCCTCCAACAACTCATCCAGAGATCGAACTGTCGTCTCAAGGGGAGACGAAGTGAAAAAATCCTTCTCATTTGAGGTGGTTGCAGTTGACGATCGGGGGAACATAACCAAGCGACGCCAGAAGAAAGCAAAAGGGTTTGCACAATCCCTTGGAGATGACATTCATCTGAAAATGGTCTCGATCCCTGGAGGTAATTTTGTCATGGGATCGCCAGAACAAGAACTGGAAAAAGATGACAGCGAAGGTCCCCCCCACCCAGTTGCAGTCCCCTCCTTTTTCATCGGTCAGTACCTGGTTACCCAGGCACAATGGAAAGCAGTCGCCGCGTTCCCAAAAGTCGAGCGTAGCCTGGAATCCAACCCAGCCCAATTCAAAGGAGACGATCGTCCTGTGGAAAATATCTCCTGGCTGGATGCGATGGAATTCTGTGCCCGCCTTTCCCAAAAGACAGAACGGCAGTATCGTCTACCCAGCGAAGCCGAATGGGAATATGCTTGTCGTGCAGGTACCACAACACCCTTCCACTTTGGCGAAACAATTACGACTGCCCTGGCAAACTATGACGGTGACTTGATCTATGGCAATGGTCCCAAGGGAAAAGATCGAGAAGAAACTACACCAGTGGGACGTTTTGGTGTTGCCAATGCGTTTGGCTTATACGACATGCACGGCAACGTCTCGGAATGGTGTGCCGATCGCTGGCATCAGAATTATCATGGAGCTCCGACCGATGGCAGCGCCTGGATGAACAATAAGAACGACAAAAGTCCTCATCTGTTGCGAGGAGGGGCATGGGTCTCGTCTCCAAGGGGCTGCCGCTCGGCTTACCGCAAAGACGGCCTGCCCACCTTAAGAAAGGATTTTGTTGGCCTGCGGGTAGCGTGCTCTGACTCACAATGATTCGATCCGATTTGCTTTTTTCTCGCGTCTGATCTGAAATCTTTCTGTGGATAGAACGGGCATTTTGGGATTTGCCCTTGTTCCCAATACTGTTCGGTTTCAGCTGTAGGATGGGCAAAGCAAAACGTGCCCATCTTTATCCTGTGATGGGCACGGGCGTTTGCCCTTTGCCTATCCTACTGACCTGTTAGGACGTGTTCTTGTAGCCAAAACTTCTAGTCGCCGTTTTTTAACCGAACAATATTGTCCTTGCTCCCGCATCCCCTCCAGTATCCTTCATATCAACCTGGCACTCGATCGAATACAATATGTGTGAGATTGCCTACTCTGTCAATTCAAAGTCTGTTGGTCACACGACTTGGAAAGTTATAGCAACAGCCAAGCTCGTTAGGACAGACAAAATTGAGCGCGCGAAGTGCGCCAATTTTGTCCTAAGCGATATGACTCCTGCTATATCGAATTTTTTTTTAGCCTTTCCCAGTCCTGACTCAGGAAAAACTCATCTCGCTGGTGTTGATTTATTGTAGGGTTAAGCCTTATTCCTCTAGCAGGGAATGGGGGATGAGCAATAGCGGTGAGCCATGAACAATGGAGCAATGAGCAATGGTGAGCTGATTATTACCTTTCTTTAACCTTCATCCTTTACCCTTAGCCCCATATTTCGCAGGACTGAAAGACTATCATTGCACTCAGGTTGATCGAGGTTCATGGGTTTTGCATCGCCATGACGGCAATTTTTGTAAGGAGCGATTGCATGTTAAAGCGTAGTTTCTCGAACCCAATCCGTTCTTCTAATAGGCAAAAAAATCAAAGGCATCCGCCAGTGGGTGCCGCGATAGCATTGGCTGCTTTTGGCTTGACGTGTACTGCGATGATGGCGTTTCCGACAGCAGCGTTCGACCGGAGCAAAGCGCCTGAAACCCGCTCTAAAGCTGTTTCTCCTGACCTGACTGTCGCCCATGCCCACACCGACAAATTCTTTGACGATGGCGATTTGTTCCAGGCAGTTAAACAAATCGAACTGACCTGGGAAGGCGCTTACGAAACCTATTTTGGTACCGAGCTTTCGGAGGCATCGCTCACGACGAAGCAAATTGCCGCAATCCTGAAGCGTATTGGTCGAAGAACCGGCCAGAAACCGGCCCTGATTTATATGGTGCCTGCAGATGAGCAGTTGGAACTAGTCCTGATTACGCCAGGTCGTCCGCCCCTACGCCAGAGCATTCCTGCTGCCCATCGCGAATCATTGCTAACAACGGCACGCAGCCTGCGTCGAGAAATTACCGATCCGCGAAAAACAGGCACGACCTCTTATCTGGATCCTGCTCAGCAGCTGTATCAGTGGCTGATTGCGCCGCTGGAAGCTGAGTTGCAAAAGCGGGACATTGAGACGCTGCTCTTTTGTGTCGGTACTGGTTTACGGTCGCTGCCGTTGGCTGCCCTGCACGATGGGCAACAGTTTCTGGTGGAAAAGTATAATTTTGCGCTCATTCCAGGGTTTAACATGATGGAAACCCGCTATGGCGATATCCGGGACGAGCAGGTGCTGGCCATGGGAGCCTCTCAGTTTAGAGAATTGCCGCCATTACCTGCAGTTTCTGTAGAGATGGAGACGATCGCACCCAAACTCTGGCGAGGCAGGGTTTTCTTGAACGAACGTTTTACCTTACAGAAGTTGCGATCGCAACTCCAACGTCAACGATATGGCATTGTCCATCTTGCCACCCATGCCGAGTTCCAGCCTGGAAAGGCCAGCAACTCCTATATTCAACTCTGGGACACCAAACTAACCCTGGACGAAATGCGAGACCTGCCGCTCGAATCCTTGCCCGTGGAGTTAATGGTGTTGAGTGCCTGCCGAACCGCTTTAGGGGATCCAGAAGCCGAAATGGGATTTGCTGGATTAGCCGTAAACAGCGGGGTCAAATCTGCCTTAGCGAGCCTCTGGTATGTTAGCGACGCTGGCACGCTGGCGTTAATGACCGAGTTCTACCAGCAATTGCGCAGCGTTCCCATCAAAGCTGAAGCCCTGCAAGAAGCACAGATGGCCATGTTGAAAGGAGCAGTTCGCCTGGAGGGAGATGCATTGCGTGGCACTGGCGATGATGTGAGCCTGCCGCCAGAATTGACTGACTTGGACGCCAAAAATCTGTCCCATCCCTTCTACTGGGCCGCATTTACGCTCGTTGGAAGCCCCTGGTAGCCGTTAGGTGGCAGGTGGTAGGTGGCAGGTTGGCAGGGTTTAAGCCTGGGATTGTCCCAGTTCGCTGATCCGGCGCAAATTCAGCACGTCGCTCATCTTCTTCACCTGGATGAAGGTGCGTTCCAGTTGGTCGCGATCGCAAATATCAATTCCCAGATCGATAATAGCCGTTTGCCCTGGTCTCGTTTTCACCTGGGCATGACGGACATTGACATTATTGTCCGCCAGCCGCGACAGAATATCCTTCAACACGCCCACCCGATCGATGGCCTCCAACTGCACGCTCACCGGATAAGTCAGCGCCCGCCGATCCTGATTGGGGCGATTCCAGCTGACGGGTACCAACCGATCGCCCGGAATATTGTCCGCGTTCTGACAACCCTGGCGATGAATCGAGATTCCCCGATTGCTCCGCGTCACCACCCCAATGATCGACTCTCCCGGTACTGGATTGCAGCATCCCGCCAGATAATAAAGCAGACCCTCCACCCCAGCAATTGGTGACTCGCTGGGTGTCGCAGCAGACAACGGACGCCCCGTCGAGGAAGACAAAGGCACGATTTGTTCAGGATCGGGATCGATCGGTTGCTGAGCCTTAACTGCATCGCGCAGCCGATTGACCACCAGATTCAGCGTGATTTCCCCATAGCCGATAGCAGATAACAAATCTTCAACCGTGTGATAGTTACACCGTTCAGCCACAGCCTGCATGGGGTCCGACTTGAGCAGCGCTTCAAATCCATTTTTGCCCAATTCCTTCTCCAACATGTCCCGCCCGCGAGCCACATTTTCCTCGCGGTGCGATCGTTTATACCAGTGTCGAATGCGATTGCGCGCCCCATTGGTCACTACAAAATTCAGCCAATCCAAACTGGGATGGCTATTTTTTTGCGTCAAGATCTCAACAATATCGCCATTTTGCAGGTGAGTATCCAGAGGCACCATACGCTCGTTCACTCGCGCACCTGAACAATGGTTGCCCACCTCAGTATGAATGCGATAGGCGAAATCCACTGGAGTTGCGCCGCGACTTAAAGACAGCACATCTCCTTTAGGAGTAAAAACATAGACATCGTCTTCAAATAAATTGTCTTTAATATTGTCCAGATACTCCTGTGCATCTTTGAGGTCATTTTGCCAGTCCAGGAGCTGCCGCAACCAGGTAAATTTCTCATCCTCTGCGGTCATTTCCGTATTATCAGACACTCCTGTCTCTTTATACTTCCAATGCGCAGCAATGCCATATTCAGCAATGTGATGCATCTCCAACGTCCGAATTTGAACTTCGATCGGACGGCCTGTGTTACCAATCACAACAGTATGCAAGGACTGATAGCGATTCGGTTTCGGCAAACCAATATAGTCTTTAAAACGGCCTGGGATCGGTCGAAACAGATCGTGCACGATTGCTAGGGCGCGATAGCATTCATCATTGCTCTCCACAATGATGCGAATTGCTGCAACATCATAGATCTCATGGAATGCCTTTTGTCGCCGTTGCATTTTCTGATAAATGCTGTAAAGATGTTTTGGGCGACCGTTGATGTCGAAGCAATGAATCCCTTGCTGGCGAAGGCGCTGCCGCAATGTTTCAACGACTTGCTCAATTCTTGCCTCTCGATCGATGCGCTTTTCGGCAACCAGGGTTTTAATTTCCTGGTAGGCATCAGTCTCCAGATATTTGAAGGTTAGGTCTTCCAGTTCCCACTTGAAGCGTCCGATGCCCAAACGATTGGCCAAAGGGGCAAAAATTTCTCGCGTTTCTCGTGCAATGCGACGTTGCTTTTCGGATGGCAGATGCTCCAGTGTACGCATATTGTGTAGTCGGTCCGCGAGCTTCACTACAATCACCCGAATATCCTGAGCCATGGCCAGAAACATGCGGCGGAAGTTCTCTGCTTGACGCTCAGTTTTGCTAGAAAAGCTGAACTTTGAAAGTTTAGTCACCCCTTCAACCAGTTGTCGCACCTCCGAGCCGAATTGTTGCTCCAGTTCCTCTGGGGTTACTTCTGTATCTTCAACAATGTCGTGGAGAAATCCAGCTGCAACCATTTCATTGCTGCCTCCCAGATCGAGCAATAGCCCTGCAACCGCAACCGGGTGACAAATGTACGGTTCCCCTGATGCCCGGGATTGATCCTTGTGCAGTTGATAGGCAAATTCAAAGGCTCGACAAATTAATGTTGGATCTGTTCGCAGATCCTCGGGATCGGAAAGTTGGCAGGCCGATCGGGCGTTTAAACAGTCCTGAAGCCAGTCAGGAATGTTTAGATCGACAAAATCAACGGTAGAAGCGGGAGCCGTCACGTTCATGCTATTGGGCCACAGATAGGAGAGATTTGGCGGTAGATATTGGGCTGATTCTACTTCGTCTAGTGCATTTACGTATATCCCGATTCAAATGTACCAATTATTTCAGTACAGTAGAGAAGTTTTTGAGGGTGGTATGGTTGGCTTTCTGCCTGATTTTGGTTGCCTGAGAATGGGAGCAAAGCGGGAATTGGGTCGTGCTGCAACTGTGGCGAAAACTCAATCGCACAAACCAGCCTGAACAATGAATGGGATTTTTTAAGAAAAAAGAGTGCATTTGCCTGACTTCTTCTAATATAGACAGAAATCTTTACATCCGATCTGTTTTTTTGACGTACGATCCGTCCATGTTGTCAGAGATCCTCTATCAGAATTGCCAGGCGTTCAAGCAGATTTTGGAGCAACTGCAGGCTGCTATCGCTGCAGCCGATGTAGATCGAGTGGTGGTGACAGCGAAGGTTGCTCAAGCACAGCAGGTGTTTCAACACTCTATTTTCCCTTTGGAGACTACTGAGCTGGATCCGGCTCTGATGGCCCAATTTCAGTCTTGTCGAACAGAAATGCACAAACAAATCCGATTGTTGGGGATGGATGTGATGTTGTTGCAGGCTGCTCGCCAATCTGCCAATATTCAGCAGCGACAGGCCCAGATGGGCGATCGCGTACAGATGCTGATTGGGTATTGCAAGGTGCTTTTGGGGATTAATCAATCGGGGGATGAGTTAGTCTAGATCCTTCGATCCCTATTTCTGATTCGTCACTCAAATTCTTAACATCGTTTTTTGCTCGCACAACAAAGATAAAGGGTTAGCAACTCTGTCAGGGGCGCTAACCCTTTATCCTTACGTGTCAGATCGATCAATTGGGTTATTTTGAAAGCCTTGCTCCGCAAAGCTTTCAAAATAATCTTCCAAGTGGTGTGCTCAAGAGTTAGGCTTGGATGGCATAATCCTGGATGATGGAGAAAGCCCACCCTAAAACTATTGTCTGCCAGATTTCAACCTGGTATGGATAAGAATAGCAGTGAATATTGCTGACTGAAGCAAGACTTGAGCGCTGAAAGCCCCGGAGATTTCTAAGGTGGGTATTTCCCACCGATTGCAAGTACGTGTTACTTAGGGCTAGCGGTTGGTTGGATTGGGTTTGGAAATTGGGCTGCAAGTTGGAAGTGTTACTGGTGAGGAGAATAACGGTCTGTGCAGTGTCCGAAAAATAAGAAGATCGAGCTGGTAGAGGGTACTCTGGCTGAGAGTTTAGCAGTGAAGTGCTGTCCTGATTGTAAAGGGACCTGGATTCCTGCTGAAGACTATGAAGTCTGGCAAGCGCAACAACCTCAGCAGGACGTGAGTTTGGATTTGCTGGGGACAGATCTAGATATCAATTTTGTCCAATCACCTCTGGATACAAGGGCGTCGCTATGCCCTGAGTGCAATCGCTATCTATCGCGAGCGAGGGTTGAGGTCAAACCACCTTTTTATGTGGAACGCTGTTTGGCTTGTGGAGGAATTTGGTGCGATCGCGGCGAGTGGGATGTGCTGGAAAAACTAGGTCTGCATACCACGATCCAAAAACTATTTACCGCTGAGTGGCAAACCCAGGTGCGCGAGAAACAGCAAGCCGATCGGGAACGCGAGGCCACAATTGAAAAGCTGGGGCCAGAGATCGCAGAGCGCGTTTTTGAACTTGCCGGCATCCTGGAAAATCATCCTAACGGAGATTTTGGGGTCGCCTATCTGATGCGACGTTTTGATAAATGAAGGGGTTCATTGTGAATAGCTCATTGTTCATGGTTGATGGTTCATGGTTGATGGTTGATGGTTGATGGTTGATGGTTGATGGTTCATGGTTGATGGTTCATGGTTCATGGCTTTGTTCAACAAGCAATGCACAACGAACGATGAACGATGAACGATGAGCAATGCACAACGAACGATGAGCAATGAGCAATGAGCAATGAACAACAAACAATGAACAACAAACAATGAACAATGAACAATGAACAATGAACAATGAACCCCTGCTTCAAATTGAAGGCTTGTGTGTGGCTTATCCCCAACAGCAAGGCAAGGTTGGGCATGGGGAAGCTGGATTGGCAGAGTTGGATTGGGCGGTCAATCGGGTTTCGCTGAGTGTTGATGTTGGGGAAAAACTGGGGTTGGTGGGCGAGTCCGGTTGTGGGAAATCGACTCTGGGTCGGGCGGCGATGCGGTTGCTGCCGGCTTCGACGCGCATTGAGGGACGGGTGAGGTTTGCTGGACAGTCAGTGTTTGAGTTGGCTCCAGCAGCATTGCGGCGCTTTCGAGGGGAGGCCGTGGCGCTGGTGTTTCAGGATCCGATGACGAGACTGGATCCGCTAATGACGATTGGGGATCATTGCCTGGAAACATTGCGGGCACATCGATCGCAATTATCCAAACAACAAGCCAGGACGAATGCACTGGAAACGTTGGCGGCGGCGAGGTTGCCCAGTCGTTGCTGGCCTCAGTATCCCCATGAATTGAGCGGCGGTATGCGACAGCGGGTGGCGATCGCGCTGGCGTTGTTGCTGGATCCAAAGTTGATTGTTGCGGATGAACCGACGACCAGTTTAGACGTGACGGTGGCAGCTGAGATTTTGCAGGAGCTGACGCGGCTGTGCAACGAGCGTCAGATGTCGCTGCTGCTCATTTCTCACGATCTGGCAATGATTGGGGAGTATTGCGATCGCATCGCTGTGATGTACAAGGGTAAACTGGTTGAGCTGGATACTGCCTCGGCAGTACTTCAAACTCCCCAGCATGACTATACGCGATCGCTCCTGCAGGCGGCGCTGCATATTCAGGCAGTTGAGAAGGCAGAGGGCAAAGAGAGGGCAGAGGGCAGAGGGCAGGGGGCAGAAGGGGAAGAGAAGGCAGAGGGCAAAGAGAAGGCAGAGGGCAAAGAGAAGGCAGAGGAGAGAGGGCAGGGGGCAGAAGGGGAAGAGAAGGCAGAGGGCAAAGAGAAGGCAGAGGGCAAAGAGAAGGCAGAGGGCAAAGAGAAGGCAGAGGGCAGAGGGCAGGGGGCAGAAGGGGAAGAGAAGGCAGAGGGAGAAGATCGAGATGAAGATTCCTCTATTTTCCGTCCTCCGTCCTCCGTCCTTCCCCTTCTCCGTCTCCAAGATGTGAAGCAACATTACACTTTGGAAGGCAGTTGGTTGGAACGGCTGTTTTCCAGGGAAGATCGCACGATCAAAGCGGTGGATGGCATCAGCTTGGAGGTGCAAGCAGGGGAAATCTTGGGCCTGGTGGGAGAGTCGGGGTGCGGTAAGAGTACGCTGTCGCGGACGATTTTGCAGCTAATTTCTCCTACAGAGGGACGGGTAGAGTTTTTGGGACAGGAGCTAACAGGACTCTCACAATACGCGATGCAGCAGCACCGGCGGCAGTTGCAGATGGTGTTTCAGGATCCGCTTGCTTGTCTGAATCCACTGATGACGGTGGGACGAGGGATCGCCGATCCGTTGTTTATCCATCAGTTGGCTAGCGCGGTTGAGGCCAGAGATCGGGTGGAACAGATGCTGGAACGTGTGGGCCTGACGCCTGCGTCAGCGTTCTACGACCGCTACCCGGCGGAGTTGTCGGGCGGACAACAGCAACGAGTTGCGATCGCACGAGCCTTAATTACCCGGCCCAAACTGGTGATCTGCGATGAGCCAGTCAGCATGTTGGACGCCAGCGTTCAGACTCAGGTCTTAGAGCTGATGGCAGAGCTGAAGGAAGAATTCGAGCTGACGTATCTGTTCATCACTCACGACCTCTGGGTAGCGCGGTTCTTTTGCGATCGCATTGCCGTAATGAACGCAGGTAAAATCGTCGAACTCGACGCCACCGAAACCATTTTCACTCAGCCGCAGCATCCCTACACCCAGAAGTTGCTGAATGCTGCCCCCCTGCTAGCACGAGTTTGAGAGCAATAAAATCTTTCCCTTTCCTCAACAAGTCCTTACACGACTTGGAAGATTAGTGCCCTCTTCAGGGGCGCTAATCCCCATTTCTTCGTGCCAGAACGGAAAAGTGGTTATTTTGAAAGCCTTGCGGAGCAAGGCTTTCAAAATAACCATCCAAGTCGTGTTCTTATTCACTTACGGGTAGTCCCAATACTGTTCGGTTAAGGATAGCGGATTAAATCACTTCACGAAGAATAGATCTGTAGGGTCATGGCAATGCCATGCCCCTACCCGAGAAATTAATTCTCGTTTCTAAACCGAACAGTATTGCAGGTAGTCCTCCATAGATAAGGATTTTTGAGCGCACGGGTGCAATCGGTGCGCTCAAAAATCCTTACTTATAGCAATCGCCAAGCTCGTTAGGACAGACAAAATTGAGCGAGCGCTTCGGGCACGCTCAATTTTGTCCTAACCGATATGACTACTGCTATATTTACCACTATCGAAATGTAGACTTTGAATCTTGAACGAGCTCATGCCTGACATTGAGCCAATTTCTCAAGCGTCATTGTCTCACTGATGTCCTGGGGAAGGCCCCAATTGTGGTTCCTGGCTGATAGTAGAGTGCGGACTTCGTTGTCAGTGGTTTGGGAAAAGTCTTTGTACCAGAGACCAATTGCGCCCAGTTCTGCTGATACGATAGGACAGAACATTCGATCGACATTAGGTTTAATCGCATTGTAGGCAATTGTAGAAGCGACGGGGGCAGCAACGACAATAGCAGTGGGATGTTGCGATCGCACCACGGCAATGGCAGCCCGCAAGGTTGCTCCAGTGGCAATACCGTCGTCTACCAGAATGACAATACGGTTGCTGAGATCGAGGGAAGGTTGGCTGCCCCGATAGGCGCGATCGCGTCGTGCTAATTCCTGCTCTTCTTCAAGGGTGACCGCCTCAATTGTGTCTTGGGAGATGCCCCAACTTTTGACCACATCCTCGTTTACAATTCTCACCCCTGCCATGGCAATGGCTCCCATAGCCAGCTCCGGCTGCTCGGGAACGCCCAGCTTTCTGACCAGACAAATATCCAGGGGGACGTTCAATGCCCTGGCGATTTCAAACGCCACCGGAACGCCACCTCTGGGCAATCCCAGCACCAGCACATCAGAACGATTAGCATACTCAGCCAGCTGGATTGCCAGCAACTGCCCTGCCTGGATGCGATTTCGTAATTTTTGAGTCATTTTGCTCCCCTCCACCGTAGCGGTCAAGGTTATGGATGCGATCGCAGCAACCGAGAGTCCGGGGGCTAGTTCAATACTGCTCCAAGAACTCTGAGTGCTTCATTAAGGCTTGGACAACAGCAATCTTGTTGCGATTCGTTCTCCCTTTTTATCCCAATTTGACTGGGAAACGCGATCGATAAAATTGATGCAACGTTTTCCCAGCAAGGCTGCCCCCAATCCAACATCACCCATCTAAAATCCAGAATGGTAAGCCTTCTTTACAATTATATTGGCAATATTGCAGGCACCTGCTCTAAAGATAGGAAGATTAATAATCAGACCGTTTTCCAACGATAAAAATGATTGAGCGCGCAGGTGTAACCTGCGCGCTCAATCATCCTTCTAGCTGTTCAAAATGAACAAGGGCCATCTCGCCTGATGAATAATAAATCCCTCACAACACTGCTTGCAGACCAACAATCAGCCGCCAGTCGGTTTCCAACTGCGGGCCATCCAGCGAGCGATGAATCGGCAAGGCAAACTCCACCGCTGCTCTAGCTCCCTTTTCAGCCCCCCTGGGAACAAAAAAGTTGATGCCGAAGACGACATCCAGCTGTGTTCCTCCCCGGCGATCGGGGTCTGCAGTCGGGATGACATTGGGATTCAGCTCGGAGTCTGCCCCGGTGATATTGCCCCAGGTTCTGCCATCCAGCCGCACTGAGGTGCTGAGCCAATCATTCCAGCGCCGCGCCCCCCAGACGGTCAAATTGGCCCCATCGCCCAAGCGATAGTCCCGACTGTTGCGGCCCAGGTTCAGCATGCCCATGGCTTGCGCGCCCCAGGACCAGTTGTCAGTTTGTCCCAGATAGGTGACACCAGGTGACAGGGAAAAGGTACCGCCACCGATTTGCATCGGATAGGGCAGCTGTTGATCGGGGCCTGCAGGGGTACGGTCTCGTTTGTCAATCGAACCAGTGGGAAAGCCGACACCAAAGTTGAAATGCACCTGCTGCCGATTGCGATTCAGCACTTTGTAAAGGGCACCGAGTTTGATGTCGCCAAACCCCTCAGAGTTGGTGCTGAAGCGAACGCCCCGGCGGGTAATGTGATCCATTTCTTTGACGATATAAGGAGCCATCACCATCAGGGTCAGGTCGTTGCTAGGGGCATACATCGCTCCCAGCATATGCATTTGCATCGTCATCCGTGTCGGCGTGACAGGAAATTGCTGCAGCACGTCTGCATCGCTGAGGGTGTTGGTACCGTCGCGGTTATCATCCATGTCCATATACATGTAACGATAGGACAACATGACTTCGCCGGTACCGTGGGTATGGTCGCCCATGACGCCAATGGGGGCATGGCCGTCGGGTCGGCCCGATGTCCAGGGTCGCGATCCATCGGCCAGGGTTTCGGGTTCATCTCCATCGGCCAGGATGAGATTGAAGTTGTTCAGGTGCCTCAAGGGAAGCGGGCCATTGAGATTCGACAGCGATTGGGTCTCAGGGAACAGGGCTTGAGGCTGATGCAATCCAGGCAGGGGGGGATGGGCAGCTTTGAATTGGGGGCTGAGTTTGAGCGGCTCGATCGCAGTTGCTCGACGATAAATCTGCACTTGGGGTCGTTTCCAGCCCACTGACGATGATTTTTCGAACCCAGGTATCTCAGCCACCTGCCGGGGAATAGGCACAGCAGCCAGGGTCGCGGCGGTTTGAGGCTGCAGCTGGGGCGAGTCGTCGATGGATCGGATTGCGATGGCTGGAGGGGGCGCGATCGCAGCAGTTTCAGGAGCCAGAATCTCGGTAGCCAGGCTCTCCGCCCCTGGAAGAGAAGACGATTGGGCCTCAGAAGACGCAAGGCTTGCAGCGGCGATGGCTTTCTCTGGTACGGGCAGACTGGCACCCAATTCTTCTAATTGCACATTCGTTGCTCTCGTTTGAGCAGGCGCAACTGTTACCGATTCAGCATTATTCTTATGAGATATTTCAGCCGCTGCGATCGGGGCGTTTTCAGATAATTCTCGCTTTATCGGTTGATTTGCAACAGAGGCAAACGCCGTCCCAGACGTCGTCACCTCAGATGCATCAGGTGTAGAAGAGGCCAATGCGACCTGAGCCGCTGCTGCATCCGCTAGCATTTCTACAGGCACTTCTACATTCTCAGCGCTGGCAACGGCGGGAAATCCCAGCACCACACCGAGGGCTGCTAACCCCAGAGGGCAACTATTTAACTTCACTGCACTTTTCTCCTTTATAACCACACCACAACCTGATTGATCGCATTCCTGTTCGTCAGCACGGACTTATCTTGATGACAAAAAGTCACAAGGTTCAAATCGAACAGGATTAAAATTGCTGGTATTCTGGCGGCTGCTGGTGCAGGAGTCAAAAGACACGCTGTCACATTACAGACTGTCAAAGCTAATATTCATATAGCAATTTGTCGTCTGGTTCAGTACAGAACACTTAGGTGGGATTGGCAGTGCCAATCCCCTACCGAAACCGGGTACTGCATTTCATTGCAAACCGCTATATGACACGACTTGGAAGGTTATTTTGAAAGCCTTGCTCCGCAAGGCTTTCAAAATAACCCTTTTGCCGTTCTGGCACGAAGAAATGGGGGGTTAGCGCCCCCTTCGGGAGCGCTAACCTTCCAAGTCATGTATATGAACTTCTGTGCAGGTATAGTCGTTTGTCACGACTAAAATTGCGCAAGTCCGTAGTGTGTACTTTAGTGCTACAGGGCCTATCGAGTAAGCGTTATAGCAAAGGGCAGAGAGCAGAGGGCAGAGGGAAACAGCAAAGGGCAGAGGGAAACAGCTGATTGCTACCTGGTAAAGCAATATGCTCAATAAGGTTGGGCTTGAACTGGCAGCAGAGCTTGAAATTGTGTTTCTGCTCGAATCGGGTCAAAATCTGGGTCTGTTGCGGCATTGGCTTGGAAGTCGGGCTTGTGTGCGATCGCAATCTCCAAATATCGTAGTCAGCAGGTGAATTCTCACTCGCAAAGGCTCTTGAGGAAACTGATGCTGGGAGCAAAGAAATATTCGCCGCCCTTCATGCGAATCCAGAGGGTAAAATTAAAGGCTTGAAAGTCAGCCTGATCCCATTGTTTGGGCCAGAAGTGCTGGTTGGTGCCGTCAGGTAAGTCGCCGCCCTGACCAATGATGGGATCGCGACCGACCCGATCTTTGATGAATTTAGCGCTGTTAGACCAGATCGTCTGCATGGTGCCAAACTGATCCACAATATTGGACTGGAAACAGAGGAACAGCAACCCCGATCCTTTTTCAGGTTCTGCCGTCGGGTCGTTTTCTCCATAGCTGATGCCGCGCCGGGCGATGCGATGGCCTTTCTCTTCTTCCAGGGGAATGTCGGGCGGGTTGAAGCGGCTGGTATCGCCACGAGGATTGGTTTTGCGGATGTGGGCATGGAAGGGACATTTAGTCCCTTCCATGTCGGCTTCGTAGGTGAAGTTGTTGGCGATTGGCTCGGCCTTGGGGACATCGGAAAGAGTGACTGGGGTGCCATCGCGGAAACGTCCAACGGTAAAGGCTTCTGCGAGTTCGACTGAAATTCCCAGGGCACTGGCGAGCTGCTGCTGCTGCTGGCGAAAGCCGCGCACGTCCTGTTCGAGTTTGCGATATACCAGGAAGCTGCCATAGCTGTCTTCAGTTTTGCCGTTGGGATCTTTGACCACGACGAGACTGAGGGGAGCCCTGGGATCCCATTGGTCGAAGTTATCGTCCTGGGTACGAGCTTTGTCAATGTCTCGTTTCAGAAACAGCGGTTGGCTGACGCCATCGACAAAACCAAAGTGTTCGATGGTTTGCCCGCGGGCGTTCTTGAGTCGAAATCCGGATTCTCGCCGGAGAATTTTGGCGAGCGATCGCAGTTCTTGTTGCAGGCGGTCGGCGGTTTGCTGGAGGCGATCGTAATCGTCATCTGCCAGTAAAACCAGGGCATCAATCCGATCGCCAAAGCCCTTATCCCAGAGGCGGTTGAAAGGAAACCCAGGATTGCGTGGGGACGGATCTGCCAGTACGCCCAAACTTTGCAAATCTTTCATACCGGTTCTAAACAACTGGTCGTTCGGGGTTGCCCCATAGCCAAAGCCCAGTTGCGAGTAGCCCGTCATGGAGAGGAAGAAGTTGGCAAACACCCCCCCCGACGTGCCATCCTGCCGATAGCGTTTGGCATCGCTGGCTTGTTTGTTGGCAGAGGTGACGCATTGGGTTGTGAAGCCTGCGATCCATTGCTTAATCAGCTGTTTCTGCCGATCGGTTTTGGCATTGAATTGTAAGAAGAGATGGATGCTGAAATCTCGGCCGTGTCCCCGAAGGATATTACCCTGGAGATCGTCAAGCAACGCCTGGTACTTACCTGGATTTTCTGAATCCACACCATCCGGTAAGACTGCTTTCAAATCTTCGTCTGTCAATGCCATAACTGGACTCCTTATCGTAAAGTTTCTGAGTAGGGTTTAATGGAAGCCAGAGGGCAGAGGGCAGAAGGAGGATCGCGAAAGAGGAGAGAAGGCAAGCCCATTTTGTCAGACAATTCCGGTTTGCAACAATATCCTGACTATGCTTCTGTCCCGCGATCGCATATTAACAACCTCCTTTCCTCCATTTCTCATCTTCTGTTCTTCTGCCGCCTGCCTCCTGCCATCTGCCTTACTTTCATCCTCCTGCCGTCTGCCTTTCTCGTCATTTCACCAATTGCACCATTTTTGCATGGGAGGGCTTGCCGATCTCGTTGACGTAGAACAACATGTAGTATCCGGGAGGATAGAGGTGGGAATTGGTGGGGACGCTAAAATTGAGGGTTGTGTTTTTGGGGACAGTTTCATCGTTGGCGTCATCGTTGAACGAGACAGTTTCGATCGGTAAGTCGGCCAGACGCTGGCCGCTGTCCAAGCTGTGGGTATTGGACGACAATTTGATCAACACGAGGGAAGATTGTTTCAGGACGGTGGTTTCCGTCGTAGCAGGGGATGCAGGCCGCGAGAGACTATGTGCGACTGCGATACTGGCAGAGGTGCTATAGTGCAATTGCGTGGGGGCCTGGGAAATTTCCGGGCGGTCTCCGGGATGGAAGAGATAGGGGGGGCTGAAAATCTCTGCCTGCCAACTTTCAGCGGGGACAAAGCCGTCGGGATAGGGAGGATAGACAAATTGGATGTCGCCGTTTTCGTTGGGTTGGGTGTTGGTGTAAATGGCTCCAGTGGTGACATCCCTGATGGCCTGACTCGGGTTACCGCCAATGGAGAGGACGCGGGCGTCGGGGAGGAGCACGGCATTGTTGTGGTAGAGCCGGGGAATACGGGCAGAATTCATCAGCTGGGTGGTATAGGAACCAGGCGCGGACGGCTCTGGCGTTAATAGGAGCGGATCGGTATAGCCCTGGGTTTCGCCGTAGCGTCCGCCTTCCATCACCAGGATTTCTTTGGTGGGCAGGATGACGGCTTGGGGCATGGCCCAGGGTCTGCCCAGAAAGTTTTTCTCCAGTTCCCAGCTCCCGTTGGGGGAATCGCCAGTACCAGCGTTCCAGCGTTCCAGGCTTGAGGCGATGGATGCCCCTATTTGTTTGAAAATTTTATTGTTGGCCGCGTTATAGGGACTGCCAAATTGGATGTCGTTGGTGCCAATGATGCCGCCGAGCATCAGGATGTCGTTGGAGTTAGGGTCGAGCAGTGCGGTACCGTAGCCTTTGTTTCGGGCTTGCCGCTGCGGTTGTTCTGGGTCAAAGCGGATGGACAGTTTACCGCTGCTGTCGGCGTCAATGGACATGAGATAGGTATTGGTGCTGTTGGGAACTGCGAGCGGTGCTTTGCCACCGCCGTCACCGGTAATCAAGAATCGCCCGTCTGGCGTGGGAAAAATGCGGGGATAGAGGTCGAGGATATCCGGGCCAGTGGAGGGTTTGTTCAAGAATAAGCTGAGCGGAAACTTTTCCCGCGCAGTGTTGATCATGGGCGTGTTGAAGGGACTGTGGGGGATATTTTTGAGATCGATGCGTTGCCAGGCATCTTCGGGGGCAGCGTTGGGGTCGTAGACCTCGACGTCGGAGTTGGTTTCGACGTTGCCAAATCTCAGACCAGAGAAGATGGCGATTTTACCGTCATCTAGAGGGACAAGGGTAGGATACCAGCGTCCATCGTGCATGACACCGGCTGAACTCCAGGTGTTGGTTTGCCAGTCAAAGATATTGGTTTGCCTTGAACCGCGGAAAGTACCGCCAGGATAATAGAGGCGATTGCCCCCAGCAAATAGGACGTTGCCATTGGGCAAATGTAAGTGGCCGCTACAGAAAAGGTCGTTGGCTTCCCCATTTAAGGGGGTGAGGGGTGAGGGGATGCGTTCGAGGGAGTTGCTGCCATAGTCTGGCTCTAAGTCGGAGATCAGGTCGCGATCTGGATCGGAAAGGGACGGATCGAAAAGGGCGGTGTTGTCGACAACTTCTTGCTTTTTGGTGTCGACGCCATTGAGGATTTCTCCGTTCTCCAGCCGACTGCGATTGCTGCTGCCGTTGGCGATTAAGACTTTGCCGCTGGGCAGGAGGATGGTGTGCACGGCTTGCATCTGGTCTTCTGGTGGGGGTTTGGGCACCATAAACCAGGCTCCCATTTTGTCTTTTGGCCCTGCTGCGGGTTCGTAGGGGGGGACTGGGGCGGCGCTGGCGTAGCTTGCGCTTGCCCCGATTGGACTGTCCAGGGTGAAGAAGACTGCGATCGCAATCAGAGCAACAACAAGGAAACAAGAGACAACCTTACGGTAAATAATATTACAAGGGGCCATGATCTGCAAAGCCTATTGATTATGGGTGAAACGCTCCGCAGAAATTAAACCATATGTTAATGAGAGGTGATGCAGTTGTGGCAAAAGTTGCAACATAAATTCTCATTACCATTTTGGATTCAACCCTTTTCGATTTTGGCTTGACGATTTTGGCTTGACGATTACCCTGGGAAAGATTTACAAATTTTAACTGATTGTTCACACGACTTGGAAGGTTAGCGCCCCTATCGGGGCGCTAACCCCCATTTCTTCGTGCCAGCACTAAAAAGAGGTTATTTTGAAAGCCCCGCAGTGCGGGGCTTTCAAAATAACCTTCCAAGTCGTGCACTCAATTGTCCAAAAAATGCAAAAGCGTTCCTCATTCAGGAATTGCTAACCCGATTTGGAGACCTGAACACCGGATATCGTGTCTGAATTGATTGCGATCGATAAAATCGGGGCATTAACACGACTTGGGAGGTTAGCGCCCCCGATCGGGGGCGCTAACCTCCACTTTTTCGTGCTAACACAGAAAGGAAGGTTATTTTGAAAGCCTTGCTAAGCAAGGCTTTCAAAATAACCTTCCAGGTCGGGACATTAAGTTCAGATTGGGTTGGCAGTCGCGCAACCCAACCTGGAAATCTGACACTTGCCCCCTGGCATCTGGCACCTGACCTTCAAATTTGCCGAGCTGCAGTTACAATGGCAAAAACAGCAAAAACAGGCAGGTGGTCTCTACCCTGACCCGGATGTGCGATCGCGCAACCTGCCATTCAATGAAACCTTAGTCTGTGAACGTCCCTCACCCTTCTCCAGAGCTTGCTCTGAGCGCGCTCTTTCCGTTTGAATTAGACCCTTTCCAACAACAGGCAATTGCAGCCTTGGAGGCGGGGCGCTCAGTTGTGGTCTGCGCACCCACAGGTTCAGGAAAAACTGCGATCGGAGAATATGCGATCTACCGGGCGCTCAAACGGGGCAATCGGGTATTTTATACAACTCCCCTCAAGGCACTTTCCAACCAAAAGTTACGCGACTTCCGAGAGCAGTTCGGAACAGAACAAGTGGGATTGCTCACTGGTGATACTTCTGTCAACCGGGAAGCTCCTATCCTGGTTATGACCACTGAAATCTTCCGTAACATGCTCTATGGCACTCATATTGGGGCTGTTGGAACATCGGTTGCAGGAGTAGAAGCTGTGGTCCTGGATGAATGCCATTATATGAACGATCGCCAGCGGGGCACGGTTTGGGAAGAGTCTGTGATCTACTGTCCGCCTGAAATTCAGCTAGTGGCGCTTTCCGCTACGGTGGCGAATGGCAGAGAACTGACGGATTGGATTCACCAGGTTCACGGGCCCACGGAGTTAATTGATTCAGACTTCCGTCCAGTGCCGCTAGAGTTCTATTTTGGCAATCCTAAAGGTTTATTCCCGTTGCTGAATTCCCAAAAAACAAAATTGCATCCCAGCTTGAAAAAAAAGCGCAGGGGGCGAGGAGGATCTGGGAAACAGCGGGGCGGGCGGCCTGAGAGTCCGAGTTTGCTCTATACCCTGAATCAGCTACAGCAGCAAGATATGTTGCCCGCCATCTATTTCATTTTTAGCCGCCGGGGTTGCGATCGCGCAGTTGATTCCCTGGGCAATCTGTCTCTGGTCAATCTCAACGAGGCCAAAACGCTGCAATTCAAACTTGATGAATTTTTAGCCCGCAATCCGGAAGCAGGGCGATTGGGGCAAATGGAACCGTTGACGCGGGGCATTGCGGCTCACCACGCCGGTATTTTGCCTGCCTGGAAAGGATTTGTGGAAGAATTGTTCCAGGCAGGATTGATTAAGGTCGTCTTTGCCACTGAAACCCTGGCCGCAGGTATTAACATGCCTGCTCGAACAACCGTCATTTCCAGTTTGTCTAAACGTACCGATCGGGGTCACCGTCTGCTGTATCCATCTGAATTCTTGCAAATGGCTGGACGGGCCGGACGCCGAGGTATGGACGATCTGGGGCATGTCGTGACGCTACAAACACCCTTTGAGGGGGCTAAGGAAGCGGCTTATCTGGCCACCTCTGAGGCCAATCCCTTAGTCAGCCAGTTTACGCCCAGCTATGGGATGGTGCTGAACCTGTTGCAAAACCATAGTCTAGAAGAAACCCGGGAGTTGATCGAACGCAGTTTTGGTCAGTATTTAGCAACACTGCATCTGTTGCCCCAGCAGCAAGCCATTGCTGACCTCGCCGCAGAAGCGGAACAGATTCAGGCTCAGCTGGCAGGAGTGGATCTGGAAGCGCTGAGCCATTATGAAAAGCTGCGCGCTTGCCTGCGAGAAGAACAACGATTGCTCAAAACTTTGGAACAGCAGGCTCAGGCATTGCGCTCGAGCGATATGGCAGTGGCCCTGGCATTTGCGGTCGCTGGCACAATTCTGAGCTTAAAAGGAAAACACGTTCCCACAGCGACCCCGATCCCCGCAGTGTTGATAGCAGATATTCCAGGTTCTGGTCAAGCCCCCTATCTGGTGTGTCTGGGACAAAACAATCGCTGGTACGTGGTGACTGCGGTAGATGTGGTGGGGCTGCATGGAGAGTTTCCTCGGCTGGCCGCAGTCGATGGTCTCTCTCTGCCTGTGGAGATGCCGCTCAAACCTGGACAGGGCCGCAAAGGGGATGAAGCGACAGCTGCGATCGCAGCCCAGATTCCAGCCATCGCGTCTCTGGAGCAGGCCCCAGAAGTTTGTGCCCAGCAGCAGCGGGTCAATGCAATGGTAGCTCAGCAAGACGCTCACCCCGCCCATCAATGGCGCGATCGCAGTAAACTCCTGAAGCGCAAACGTCGCCTGCTTGCCCTGCAAGACGAAATTCACCAGCGACAAGATCAGCTCCAGGAGCAAACCCAACAATACTGGAACGCCTTTCTCCAATTAATTGAGGTTCTGCAACGCTTTGACTGTTTAGACGGTCTAGTTCCCACTCCTTCTGGTCAGGCCGTTGCTGCCATCCGGGGCGATAACGAACTCTGGCTGGGTCTGGCATTGATGTCAGGAGAACTCGATCGTCTCGATCCCCATCATTTCGCTGCCACCTGTGCGGCTCTGTCCACCGAAGTCTCCCGACCCGACATCTGGACAAACTACTCTCTTTCACCAGAAGTGGAACAGGCACTCGGTGGTCTCTGGCCCTTGCGCCAGCGGTTGATTAAAATCCAGAGCCAGCATCGTGTTGCTATCCCGGTCTGGCCCGAACGCAAAGAACAACGCTTCATCTTTGCTCTTGTTGAACAATGGGCCCTGGAGACAGACTGGCCCGAACTCTGCGACAATACTAGTCTGGACGAAGGCGACGTTGTTCGCATATTACGCCGCACCCTGGATTTTCTCTCCCAAGTTCCCTATGTGCCTCATATTTCAGATCCCTTGAGACAAAATGCCTATCGTGCCATCCATCTACTTAACCGCTTTCCGGTCAATGAAATCGTTGATTGAGGAGATCTCAGAAAAATGACGATCGTTCTAAGGATGCCTAGCCGCTACTATCGGGAATTAGTCAATACCTTTCCCCCTTCCATCATCAACAATGAAGCAGAGTTGATTGCGACCCAAGATCGCATCCATACCATTGTGAAACAGGAAAAACTAACCCAGGACGATCGATATTATGTGAAAGCACTGGAAATGCTGATCGACGAATATGCCAGGGTTCATTGTTAATAGTTCGTTGTTAATGGTTCATTGTTAATGGTTCGTTGTTAATGATTAATGGTTCATTGTTGAGCGTTCATGGTTAAGTCGCTGAGTAGGATGGGCAAAGGGCAAATGCCCGTGCCCATGACAAAGTCGAGATGGACACGCTCCGCTGACTGACACTGACCATGAACACCCAGCCATGAATCACGAACACCCAACACTGAACAATTTCCAATTGCAATGGTTTTTGGCCACTCTGACAGGCTTTTTACTCAGCTTATTCTGGATTGAAATCGGGGAAAAGCCCGATATTGGCTTTTCAGAAGGGGCTATCGGGGGAGCCATCCTTGGTCTGGTGCAATTCCTGGCCCTCAAACCGCAGCTAGCGCGATCGCGCTGGTGGATCCTCAGCAGCGTCCTCACCTGGGCCCTGATTGCAGGCTGCGGCTTAGGCGCTGTCGGTTGGGCTGCCCCCAGAACAGCATACCTCCCTCTGAGACTGATTTACGGAGCCATAGACGGAGCTAGAATTGGCCTCCTCATTAGCATCGGGCAATGGTGGGTGCTACGGCAGGCAGTGCCCGCAGCCTGGCGCTGGCTCGCAGCCAGTTCATTGTCTTGGGGCTTTAGCTTAGCCATTGGCTGGGTGATTGGTGGACTCCTGCGACTCGCCACGCACCTGTTTCTCAGTGAAGTGATTGGCTTAGCAGTGACTTGGGCAATAGTAGGAGCCACCACTGGCCTGGTCTTGAAGAACTTGCTCCAAGAAGCATCCCAAACAAAATTAGCAGAATCAGCAGAATAAAGACACTGGTACCGTCACATAGGAATTAGAAAAGCTTGCTAAGCAGGGATACAAGATTCTTCAAAACGTAGAATACACGACTTGGAAAGTTAGCACCCGATGGGGGCGCTAACCCCCATTTGTTCGTGCCAGCACAAAAATCAGATTATTTTGAGAGCCTTATCCCCAAGATTTCCTTATTTCTGGACTCTCCCAAACACTGGATGTGCCCGATTAGGAACATCACAAAAGGCTCAAAGCTAGATCGAATAAACTCTTGTCCTTCTCTCTCTGCCGCCTGCCTTCTGCGATAACCTGTCCAGTCGCGTTCATTATTCTTAATTCATCGTTTTTTGATTCTTTGTTTCCGCGCACGCTTGACAGTTTATCCTGAATGAGTTGATGTTCCCCAGGATCGACCGGGACGCTTATGAAGCTGGCAGCAAGACTGAGTCAAGTAACACCTTCCATTACTCTAGCTATTACGGCGAAAGCCAAGGCTATGAAAGCGGAGGGCATTGATGTCTGTAGTTTTAGTGCAGGGGAGCCAGATTTTGCTACCCCTGCCCATATTGTTGCTGCAGCAAAAAAGGCGCTGGATGAGGGCAAGACGCGCTATGGCCCAGCAGCAGGGGAACCTGAATTGCGGGATGCGATCGCTCGCAAGTTGCAAAATGAGAATGGCTTGCCCTACGAGGCTCAGAATATTATCGTCACCAATGGAGGCAAACACTCCCTTTATGGGTTAATCCAGGCCCTGATTGAACCTGGAGATGAAGTCATTATTCCATCGCCTTATTGGCTGAGCTATCCTGAAATGGTTTACCTAGCTGGAGGAACACCGATTATTCTCCCGACCAGTGCAGAGAATAACTACAAGCTTACTGCAGCCCAATTGCAACAAGCAATCACCCCAAAAACACGGTTGTTGGTGCTCAACTCTCCCTCTAACCCTACAGGCATGGTTTACACGCCAGACGAGATTCGAGCACTGGAAGCAGTTGTGGTGGAACGCGATCTGCTGGTAGTCTCCGATGAAATTTACGAGAAAATCCGCTACGATGGCGTAGAACACCTCAGCATTGGTGCAGCGAGTCCAGAGGCATTCGATCGCACTTTGATTAGCAATGGTTTTGCCAAAGCGTATTCTATGACGGGCTGGCGGATTGGTTACCTCGCGGGACCTCTGGAGATCGTCAAGGCAGTGACCACAATTCAAGGACACAGCACCTCCAATGTCTGTACCTTTGCCCAATATGGCGCGATCGCAGCCCTGAATAACTCCCAAGCCTGCGTCGAGGAAATGCGTCAAGCCTTCGCCCGTCGGCGTCAAGTGATGCTAGACCGCATCAACCAGATTCCCGGTCTCACCTGTGCCCAGCCCAACGGAGCCTTTTACCTCTTCCCCGACATCAGCAAAGTCGGCCTCAAATCCCTCGACTTTTGCAATGCTCTGCTGGAGTCCCAACAAGTCGCCGTCATTCCTGGCATTGCCTTCGGTTCCGATCGCCACATCCGCATCTCCTACGCTACCAGCATGGAAACTATCGAAAAAGGCATGGAACGGCTCTCCACCTTCGTGCAATCGCAGCTTTAAGATCCCTCCTTAATGACACGATTTAGCCACGACCAATTTGCCAAAGATTACCTGGAAGAGCTGCTCTCGCTCTTTGGTGAGGTGACGGTGCCTCGCCGCGTTTCTGGAGAAATGCGAGAAATTGACGTCTGGTTCGCCCCGCGAGCCGATGCAATCGCCAATTTAAAGACCCTGGGCTTGCTGGGTCGCTTAGCTCAAACCCCCACCCTGTTCGAACCCTTTCGCAATGCGGCTACGGTGACCGAAATCCGCGCTTGCCTGCTGAAGCTCATCACCGTCCAGGGAGAATGTTTGCGACAAGCCAAGCGCCAGAAAAAGACCCTACCCGAAGCTCAGTTACCGAGACTCTGGATCCTTTCACCCACCGCCTCAGCCACCATCCTGGACAGTTTCCGGGCTAAAATGGAACCATCCTGGGGAGCGGGTATCCATTTCTTTGGTTCCGCCTATCGCACAGCCATTGTAGCGATTCATCAGCTGTCTCGTACGCCAGATACCCTATGGCTCCGTCTGTTAGGTCGAGATCGGGTACAAGACCAAGCCCTGGAAGAGCTAGCAAAACTGCCTTCTGCGCATCCCCTACGGGCCAACGCGCTCCGATTTTTGACCAATTTAAAAGCCGACTTACAAGAAAAAAAAGCCTTAAATACTGAGGAGCAAAACCTGATGATGAAACTCTCACCGCTGTACGTGCAATGGGAAAAAGCAGCTACCCAACAAGGTATACAACAAGGCATACAACAAGGCATACAACAAGGCATACAACAAGGCATACAACAAGGCATACAACAGGGAGAAAAACGGGGAGTGGAGAAAGAAAGACGCTCTATGGTTGAGAGCATGCTGGAGGTCAAGTTTGGGATAATGGATGCGGCCTTATCCGCGTTGGTGGAACCCTTGAGTCAACTGCCTGCAAAGGAAGCAACGCGGGCCATTTTGCAGCTCTCCCGCGAGGAGTTGCTGTCTCAATTTGAAGCGACTGAGCTATAGTTAGGTGATTTCTGGAAAAGATTTTACCCAATTGATCGGTTGTAGGGTGCTGTTAGCACTAGTGTAACGCACCGTATCCTTGGCTTTGCTGGGACATTCATTCAGAGATCGGTTGTAGCAGTCGCAGCCCAATTCAATTGCGCCAGTTGTGCTGTGCCATAGGCGGCTGCGGTCTGGGGGGCAGCCATAACGGGAACTTGCAGCCGACGCGCCCGGATCGCCGTCCAGGTGGGATTTGCGGCACCGCCGCCAGCGGTATAGACCTGGGTCAGGGGTGTGGCACTGAGGGTTTCCAGCAAGCGATAGCCTTCGGTCTCGACGCGGGCTATGCTTTCTAGCAAACCGTGGAGAAAGGTGACCGGATCGTCAGGGCGCGGGTTGAGTTGCGGCGGCAGGTGAGGATCGTTGATGGGGAAGCGTTCGCCGGGTTGCAACAGGGGATAATAGTGGAGCGGACTGACTTGGCGAGGATCGATCTGCTGGCTGAGTTCGCTCAGGTCGCGATCGCAAAAATACTGTCGCAGCACCGCACCTCCAGTATTCGATGCCCCACCCACCAGCCAGCGATCGCCTAAACGATGACTATAGATGCCGTAGCGGCCATCATCGACCCGAGTCTGGCTCAGCAGCTTCAACACCAGCGTAGATCCCAGGGACGTCACTGCCTCACCGGGAGTTCTGACCCCGCTTGCTAAGAACGCAGCGATGCTATCCGTTGTTCCAGCGCAGACAGTGCAATGACCTGGTAACCCATAGCGCTCGACGATATCTGGTTCGATCGACCCAATAGGCGTCCCTGGAGTCAGAACTTTGGGCAAATGCGGTGCGGATGGCAGTGTCTTCATCCAGTCTGGATAGGAGAGGGACTCTGGGTCGTAACCTAGCTTCAGGGCATTGTGGTAGTCGCTGATGCCGAGCTGTCCGTGGAGCAGGAAACCTAACCAGTCGGCCTGATGCAAGAAATAATACGATTCCAGGGAGGAGGCGTTAGTTCGCATATCAATACAGTCGTTGACAGCAGCGTCGCAGCACCACCAAAGTAACTTGGCTAGACTGGAGGTGGCGCTGATAGCGGGATGGTTGGGCGGCGCGATCGCGTTCAACGTTCCCAACACCGACACACCTCTATCGTCGTTGTACAGGATCGGAGCTGTGACAGGTTCTCCTTCGGTATCGCAGAGTAATACTGTGGACGAGGTGCCGTTGATTGCGATCGCACCCAACTGCTGGCGAATATTTAACGGAATTTCCTCTATAAGGTGAAATAAGGCCGAGCGCCAGGTTGTAGCCCAATTCACTGTCATAGCTGGGAAGGACACCATAGCTGTCATACAAATGGCTCCATCTGCTGCGATCGCCATTGCCCGCGCCCCAGAGGTACCAAAATCAATTCCTAAAGAGAGTGTCGTATTTTCAGCGTTCGTCATGGTTACGCATTACAATCTCTGGCTGCCGCTGTCAGGTTCTGTCTACTTTATCACAACCTCAGATATAGCGAAAGGCAGAGGGCAGAAGGGAGTCGAGTCAGCTTGAGCGGATTCACCAGAAAATCCATCTCCCTTCCAAATCGCGTACACGACTTGGAAGGTTAGTGTCCCCAAAGAAGGTGCTCACCTCCATTTCTTCGTGCTAGAACGAGAAAATGGATTATTGCCTTGCTCCGCAAGGCGTTCAAAATAATCTTCCAAGTCGTATATTGTATCTGACGAGGTGACAACAAGCTTCAAACGGAGGCTAGAGTTAGGGTGTAGGGTGTGAGGTGCGATCAAAATATGGGTCTACCTGGCACTATATTGCGTCTCATTGTTGGCCCAAACGCTCATGTTAGAGTTGCCATCCTCAGAAATGCCTCACCATTTCTCCCCACACTCTAACCCCTGTACCCCACACCCTGCCTAACTTTAAGGCATCTTGTCACCCCTGAGATATTGTATGCAGATAAGAGTAAACACCCAAGAATTGCTGAGCGCGCAGGTAACACCTACACGCTCAAAACTTCCTATTCATCCAGGACTACCGACAAAACCAGATTCGCGTCAAAACTCAATTGACTTCAACCTGATGGGGCTACTTTGTCTCAGAGAATTCAGCATCAATCACATCATCACCGCTACCAGACGGGCCAGCACTATCGCCTGCACCTGCATCAGCTCCAGGAGGTGGAGGTGCTGCACCCGCTCCCTCGCCCTGTTGATAAAGGTTGCTACTGACATTGAAGAGCGTTTGTTGAAGTTCAGTGGTGAGGCTTTGAATCTTGTCGTCATCCTCCTTCGTCACCGCTTCTCTCAGGTCTTTAATTAAGCCATCAACCTTGCTCTTTTCCTCTGCTGGAACCTTGTCACCCAACTCGCTGATTTGTTTCTCAGCTTGATAGCACAGGGTATCAGCCTGATTTTTGCGGTCGATTTTCTCCCGCCGGTCTTTGTCTGCCTCTGCATTCTGTTCGGCCTCCCGCACCATCCGATCTACTTCATCAGACGGCAGAGTAGACGCTCCGGTAATGCTGATGGATTGTTCCTTTCCTGTACCTTTGTCCTTAGCCGTGACATTCAAAATACCATTAGCGTCAATGTCAAAGGTAACTTCGATTTGAGGAACGCCCCGGGGTGCAGGGGGAATGCCATCTAGACGGAATGTGCCCAAACTCTTGTTATCGTTGGACATTTCCCGCTCGCCTTGCAGTACATGGATCTCAACATTCGTTTGCCCATCTACAGCAGTGGAGAAGACCTCTGATTTCTTCGTGGGAATTGTCGTGTTGCGGGGAATAATCTTGGTCATCACGCTACCCAGGGTTTCAACTCCCAGGGAAAGCGGCGTCACATCCAGAAGCAAAATATCCTTGACTTCCCCAGCCAGCACACCCGCCTGAATAGCAGCACCGACAGCCACGACTTCATCCGGGTTCACTGTCTGGTTAGGCTCTTTCCCTAACACCCGTTTGACCAGCTCTTGAACGGCTGGAATTCGGGTAGAGCCACCCACCAGAACGACTTCATCAATAGCGGACTTGTCGATCTTGGCATCTCGAACTGAGTTTTCGACTGGGATACCGCAGCGGTCGATCAGGTCAGAACAGAGTTCTTCAAATTGTGCTCGGGTCAGGGTCGTATCCAGATGCTTGGGGCCATCCTGGGTGGCGGTAATAAAGGGAAGATTAATTTCTGCCTGGGTAACGCTAGAAAGTTCGATCTTGGCTTTTTCAGCAGCTTCTGTTAGCCGTTGCAGTGCCTGACGATCTTTGCGCAGATCGATCCCTTCCATACGCTTAAATTCTTCTGCCAGGTAGTCAACGATCTTTTTGTCAAAATCGTCGCCTCCCAGGTGGGTATCACCGGAGGTTGACAGCACTTCAAAGACACCTTCTCCCACTTCTAGGATGGAAACGTCGAAGGTTCCTCCACCCAGGTCAAAGACCAGAATCGTTTCGTTACTCTTTTTGTCCAGTCCATAAGCCAGGGAAGCAGCAGTGGGTTCGTTAATGATTCGCAATACCTCTAACCCAGCAATTTTGCCTGCATCTTTCGTGGCCTGACGTTGGGAGTCATTAAAATAAGCTGGAACCGTAATCACTGCCTGAGTAATCTGTTCGCCAGTGTACTTGCTGGCATCCTCAACTAATTTGCGTAGCACATAGGAGGAAATTTCTTCTGGGGCGAATTGTTTTTGCTGATTGGAGGAGTCAAGCTTGACATTACCATTGCCGTCCCGCAGCACTTTGTAAGAAACCTCAGTAGTTTCATGGGTAACTTCATCATGCCTGCGGCCAATGAAGCGCTTAACAGAATAGAATGTGTTTTCAGGGTTCATGACTGCCTGACGCTTGGCAATCTGGCCCACCAGACGATCGCCATTTTTGGCAAAGGCAACGACGGAAGGAGTTGTCCGGAAACCCTCTGCATTTGAGATGACCGTGGGTTTTCCACCTTCCATTACAGCGACACACGAGTTTGTTGTGCCTAAATCAATTCCAACTACTTTAGCCATAGAGGTATTCCGGCTCCAATCACGACAAAGGGGTAGCTGTTCGCCTGCCTGCTTCACCAGAATGCGGGACTGCAAACTGAACAAACATGGTTTCTACCAACAGCAATTTTGTTTCAATACTGTTAGTTCAGCACATTGAGGCGATGGACTGGGGGCGGTGAGCCTCTCTATTGAAGGAGTGTTTACCGAACCTGAGCAGGGTTAGATGTAGCAGAAGGCAGGAGGCAGAGGGCAGGAGGCTGCAGGGAAAGGTTGACTACATGCTGGTTTTGAGCTTTTTGCGATTTCCTCACCTCTGCCCATAGTGCTATCCCCCTTCGCTGCAAGGCAGTGGGTGCTGAAGGGCTGACATTGGGTCAAAACATGGCAATGAATCAAGCTTTGTTTTTGTTGGGATGTCCTTACCCATTTTTATCGTTACTACCTTACCCATTTTTATCGTTACTATATGTTGTTATCTCGGTTTACTAAACATTTTTGGCTACAGATTCAGTCAAGGATGGTATCAGGGATTGCTTTGGTGCGATCGCAAATCTATTGAGCGCAATTCTTGTATTAACTATGACGGTTTACTTCCTGTTGCAACCAGGAATCTATGGGCTGGCCGTCCAGACGCTTCAACTCAATTTCGATTGAGATAACCCGATCGGAACCTGGGGGAGCGGGTTTCTGATGAAAAACAATCTCGTAAGCAGCAGGATCTTCATTGCGTTCCCGTAACCAATCTTGCACTTTGGTGGTAGCAAAAAAGGACTGTCCCTGCTCAAACATTCGATTGATTTGCATTTGCAGGGTGTAAGGGTTAAGTCGTGCCATTGCTTTTCATCCTGGTGTATTTGATTCTTATTTTAAACGGTTTCAGGTTTCAGGTGTTAAGTGTTGGGTGTCAGAGGGAGCGGGGAACGGGGAATAGGGAATGGGGAATGGCACTTGTTCGCGCACCATGAACATTATTCACACACCATGAACAATGAACGATGAACCATCAACCTATCCAAATTTATTGCGATCGCAAGGGTGCATTCAAGGCTTTATTAATCCGATCTTGAATAGCTTCGAGATGGGCACGGGTGAGGGTGTCGAGCGTATAGGATTGGAGCAGGGTGATTGCGATCGCGTCCTGCAATTGAACCAGATGGTAACGTGCCAGGACACGGGCATCTTCCGGCGCGTTGGCTGTCTCTAGAGCTAGAACTAACTCTGGCAAGTTGGTGGCATTTTCAATGGCATCAGGATTGCGCAGCGTCATATTAATGAGCGTATTTGTATACTGATGCTGCAAGCCTCGTCGTAGAGCTGAAATCTGAATTGTGGGTTGGCGTTGCAGCAGCTCCGTCCAGATATCGTTCTGCAAAGTATCAAATAGTTCTGGTAAGGTTAGCATCTCTCCTGGACGGTTTTTCAGCTCTGCATCGCGCAGACGGGCCAACCGATCGGCAGAGAGCAGGTCGCTTAACACAACACTTTGTAAAAACAGAATACGATTGTAGATGGGATATTCTAGACGATAGAATGCTGGATAGCTGCCCCAATGAAACCAGCGAGAAGGAGCGAGCTGGTTTAACAGTTCAGGGGGAAAATCAAAGGCGTCCTCAGCAAAAAGATACTGCTGCAGCATTGCCAGCGCTTGACGCTGTTTTGCGATCGGAATCGGCTCGAAGGGCAGTCGCCCTCCCGGATCGCCGCGATGAGCGCGGTTAAATCGTTGGCCGCCAATATATCGAGTGGCATTCAGCGCATTTCTGGCATAATGAGCAAAAACGACGTTAAAACCATCGCGCAGTTCGCTATAGCTGCCTCCAGGTAAAGGATAGCGCTGGTCAAGGCGCGACCACAACCGCCGGGCATTCTCCATCTGCCATTGGGAGAACTGCAAGCTATCGCTGCTCAGATCCCAAACGACTGCTTTTGGATCGAGAAAATTGGAGGCATCTTCATCAGGAGAGAATGACAGTTCTGGCTCAGAGGCACGCTGGGCAATGGCTTGCAATTGTCGCCATTCTTCCTGAGGGTTGTTTGCTGCAATAGGCTTGTACCCATACTCAATTACCCAGCGGTCGTAGGCACCTACAGCAGTAGAAAAGTAATCACCCTGGGGCATTCCGGGAGGAGCCAGATTAATGGGTATATAGTCCATCACTGAAGAGGACAACCCTTGGTTGCGGGTAATTTCTCGATTGTGCAGTTCTTCTGGTCGCAGCAAAGTACTGCTACGAAAGTTGTGGCGCAATCCCAATGTATGCCCTACTTCGTGGGCAGTAAGGTGGCGCAGAAACTGATGGACATAAGTCCGCATCACTGGACTGTGGGAAGACGCATTTTGCAATACCGAGAGAGACAACGCACCCATGGCAGCCTGGGCAGTTGCTCCCAGACCGAAACAGCGGTCATCATACTGCTGTTGGGTGCGGGCAGGCAGGGATCGGATCTCAGTTCTGCGACCGCGTCGTAGGTGTTCGGGCGAGATCTGTTGCAGCGCCAGAGGCTGTAAATAGGGCAGCCTCTGACCGTAACCGCAGCGGTGCAGATCGACAATTGACCATTGAGTGGCAGGAGTCGGTGTGGGATTGTCTGTCGCCAAGGTGCTATAGTTTCTTTGTAGGACGCGTGCGATCGCGCTGGAGTCAAGGATGATGTCGGCATCCAGAATCTGTCCAGTGAGAGGATTGACCCGCGATGGCCCTAAGCCAACAATCGGCGAGCCAAAAGAATTCGTCCAGCGGATCGTGTTATAGCGGACGTCTGCTGGATCCCATTTAGCATTATTCGGCATCTGTCGTACTTCAATCGCCTGTTCAAAACCCGCCTGTTCGAAAGCAGCATTCCACATCAAAGTGCCCTCGCGAATGGCATCGCGATACTCCAATGGCACAGCATTGTCAATCCAAAAGACAATTGGTTCTTTGGGCAGCGACAGAGGCAGGCCAGGGTCTTTCTTCTCAAGTTGCCAGCGACTGATATAGCGCACAAATGGCTCGTGACGATAGCGATCGGAAAGATTCTGATAAGCAGTAACGAAGTAACCTACTCTGTCGTCAGCTAAACGGGGGCGGTAATCGTTATCGGGCAAGGCAGAGAAACTATACCGGATGCGGAGGCTAAATCCCCGACTGTCGGGCAGTGTATCTGGGACAACCCTTGAGCTGCCATCACCCACAAAGCCCTTTGATACTTCAACTTCCACATTTAAGGGAAAGGTTTTGGTCTGGCTAAAATAGGATTTTTCAGGGTCTGGCAAATAGGCATCGCCAATGGGTTGGGGCAGGGCTTGGGCGATCCCTGCCAGGTCACGTTCGCCGAGCAACAGGTCACTGAGATCGATCAAGAGCGATTTTCGTCCAGAATGAATGCTGTGGATGTCCAGGGTGTAGAGAAGGGAGTCGCTAAATGAGCGTTCCAGAGAACGTTGCTGCGGATCGTCCGGTTCAACCTGAAAATAAACATTGGGAATGACGAAATGGACTTGATTGTGCACGCGGCGAAACTGAAACAGGAAATCTCGTATCGGCCAGCCGCTGTAAAGGCCCAAATCCCCTAGTCCTGATTCCAAGGTCGCAATCCCCAGGAAGTTACGGTTGAGTTGATCGGGCTGAATCTCCAGATAGAGTTTGCCAGTATCCTGCTGGCGGTAAAGAGTAAAGAGGCCAGACAGTTTTTCAGTATTGGCGATCGCCTCCTCAAAGGGTTGTAAGTCTTCATTGTTCTTGTCTTTCTTCTTGGCATTGGTCAATAGGGGAATGAATTGGAACCTGGAGCCGTCGACCTCAGGTTCCAATTCATTCCTTAGATTACCAACACCGTCTTTCTTCTTGGCGACGAGGGGAGGAGTTGGCTCAGCAAGGGATTGAGAGGAGGGACGAGGGAGAGGCGAAACGAGAGCGGCTGTGGGGGAAGGGATTGAAGCCGGATATTTCTGAGAGCGATCGGTCTGAGCGGGATTCGGAGAAGAGAGGGAGGATGAAGCAACGATCGGCATTCGAGCAGGTGTCCTTGGGAGCAGAACCACTGGATCGGGCTGCTGCGCCAGAACAGGGACTGTTCCTCCAATCAGGCCATAAATATAAATTGTCCAATAAATTGTCCAGACTGATAGCGATCTCACTCGTGCGTTCCTTTCATCTCTATCTGTGAAGATTGTAGCTTGTTCTTCTGGCGATCAACTGCCATAGTTTTGCCATCATTGATGCAAGCAGTTTATTGTAGGTAACTGAGAAAATGATTGCGATTGTTTTGCTCAACCAAGCTATCAGGATAATTTGGATCTCCTAAGTTCCTCTTAAAAAGGGGGAACTTTCGACTGTATCCCTCCTTTTTGTAGGGATTCGGGGCAGTCCAAATATTTTTCAAATGCCCGCCTAGACTCGTCTAACTTCTGCTTCTCAATGTTATTGCTTTGTTCAGATGCAATCCTCTCCTCTTAACTTTGCAGGCCAAACATTACGGGGTCTATCCTTTCAAGAACAGGACCTGACGGGAGCAGATTTTAGCCACGCAGCGATCCTGGGTTGCAATTTTAGCGATGCCAGGTTGGTAGACACTAATTTTGAGGCGGCCAGGATTGAAAGCAAGCCTGGTGGTGGGCGTGTGGTTGCGATTGGGGCAGCTTTACTGGCAACTGTGACAGCGATCGCAACAGCAGCGATCCTGGCACTGGCGATCGTTGGGTCTACGTCTGGCGCGACTGTAGCGGCAATGGGTGCTCTGTTTGCGATCGCAGTTGCGATTCTGATTCAAAGAATGACTGAGTCCAGTGTGGCTGTGTTTGCGCTGGTCCTGGCCATCGCTGGGACTCTGGCCAGTGCGTTTGCAGCGATCTCTGCCCTGACTCAGGGGATGTGGAGTGCAGTGATGCTTTGGGTACTATTGTTATCGGTGTTTGTTGGGTTTGGGTATTTCCGCTTCAAGACCCTGACCCCACTGCTGGCTACGATCGACACTAGCAATCCCACCTCGTTCAGGAATGCGAACCTGACCTGTGCCAGATTCAATGGCGCTGCGATCGACAACGCTGATTTTTCCGGAGCAATCCTGGCCTGGGTAGACTGGCACGGATGTCAGCTTTCGCGTTGTCAGTTATCCATAGCAACCAAGATCGTCGATCTTTGCTGCAGCCGCAATGGCAGCAATCAGAGTTATCGAGGGCTCAACCTCAGTCAACTGAACCTGAGTCAGGCTATTCTGACTCGAGCCGATCTGAGTGCGACTGATCTGCGGGGCACAAATCTCAGCGATGCCCAACTGAAACAGGCGGATTTGTCTGAAGCCAATGCCCTGGGCACGGATTTTTCTGGTGCGGTGTTGACCGATGCCTGTATCTTTGGCTGGGGAATTAATGCCAGCACCCGCTTCGATCGCGGACGCTGCGATCGCATCTATGTTGGGCGCGATCGCAGCCATTGCCAGCCCAGTTGCGGGTCCTTTGCCCCAGGCGACTTCATTCGCTGCCTGCCCCAGTTTTACCCCACCCTCGACCTCCTTTTTACGGATGCCATCATTCCCGCCGCCTTCGATTTTGCCTTTCGAACCCTCACGAGCCGTTATCCTGGCGTCGATCTGAGGCTAAAAGCAGTTGAACAGGTCGGGGCAAACAAAACCCGAGTACGCTTGACCTTGCAAGCATTTCCCGCCACCACAGATACCCTCTATTCAGAACTATGTACTGAGTTTGTCCAGATTTACCAGACCAGACAGGCAGAGTTTTTCGCTTATCTGCAAACCCTGCAAGAGCAAATTGAAGCACAACAGCAAGCGCTTGCCGATCTGGACTCAGCACCGCAGAACTCTGAATTTCTCAGACAGTTCATCGAATTCAGCGAACGGTTAGACTTTTCCCTCAGCACCCTGATTCCCGATGACGTTGCTGCCGATGGCGACCCGGATGAAGCGATTTGTGGCAATGGAGAAGTCAGAAACACATTCTCCTCCCCCAACGGATCGAGTCAGCCACAGTTTAAACTCTCATTTCCCGATGGCATCGATCCGCGTCCGTTCGACTTCGCCTGTCAAAGGCTGTTCAAAAAATACGGTCAAGAAACTCACTTCATTCAATCTCTGGAGCGTCGTCATCAGTGCGGTTGGGTGGTGGGGTTTGCGATCGCAGACCCGCACCTCAATCCCCAATCGTTACAAACCGAATTCTTCCGCCACTACGACTACGCCCAACAACGTCTCGCCAGCCGCAGACAAGAACTGCAAGCCAGCATCCAGCAAGTGGAACAGGAGCTAAAAGCCGCCCAAACCCAACCCTCCCAGATCCTGCAAACCCTCTTCCATCACTACGATCCGTAAGTCAAATTTGCAACATTGACCGCAATTCGTAGGTTGGGTTTCGCTATCGCTCTACCCAACACAAAGTCTATAGATGGAGCCGTAGAACAAGGCCCAGTTGAAGCAAAGCTGTCATCAGGAGCAATCAGGAAAACTCGGAGTCTGAAACAACGCAAACTTCTTGTTCAATAGAGGCATTTGTAAACAAAAAATGCGCGAACGGCACGTCGTGAAGTTAGTTCAATCTGCTCGCTATCTTTAACCGAACGGTCTTGGGGTAGGATGCCATCATTTGCCTTTACCGATTCAATTCTGGATTCTAATTAACGCTCTGTTTAACAAGGCTTCTAAGCTATAGCAGCCGTCATATCGTTTAGGGCAAAGTTGAGCGCACTTCGTGCGCTCAACTTTGCCCTGACCTCACAAACCCGGCTGTTGCTACCATCGTTCAATGCATGTGCGGAACAATGGCCAGGGTACTCCTTCAAGATCCCAGCTGTCTGGACACGCTCGCGACGGGTGGACTAAGCGGATCTTCGTAGGCTTCGATAATGACTGTGCCTTCAGCATCGTTGGCACGAATCACTACCTGACGCTTCTGTTTCGGATCGGGGCTGTTGGGAACCAGGAATACATCTGGGGGCAATGGTGGGATGCCGACCGAGCGAAGTTGTTCTTGCTCCATTTCATCCAGAGCAATCGGCCACTCTGCGACGCCAAAATCCGAGAAAAGGTAGGAGACGTAATCAGAAGGTTTCTCGTCGGGGTAGGCTTGCCGAAATGCAGAGCGCGAGAGCCATCGTTCGGTCGTCATGTATCGTACCGAGGCGACTGCCTGGGAAAGCTCTGGATCGATCTGCTGCGGTGTCTCGCAGCTCAGGAGGCTACTGAGCAGTAGCGAAAGGAGAGCAATACCCGCACGAGAGCGCCGAGTCATCATTCGCTCCTCTTCAATACAAAATAGCAACCTTCTCTTCTACGCCTTTCAGTCGTCCCCGACGAAAGGAATAAAGCAACCGTTCAATGGATAGCCTTTCTTCTTCATCTAGTGTCTGAGATAGCATTGCGTGCATAAATTTGTAGCGTTCGGCCAGACTAATTTCTCCGGAGTGAGAGATTTGGGCAAACAGGTCCGCTAAAACGTGAGGAGATTTCATGAATAGAAGCATTTGAATTCAACAAAAGAGACCTGATGATAGATCGGGAATGCGTAATCGGAATACCCTTTTCCGGCAATCTTTAGCAAGATAACATACTGAAACACTCATTGTGAGGATAGAGTGAAGTGGGAGTTGGAAATACCACTCGGATAATTGCACATTATCGCAGAAGGCAGGAGGCAGAGGGTAGACGGGAAAAGGCTTATTCTATGAACCTTTAAGTCGTTTATGATGCCCTAACCTATTTTCGTAGTGCCTCTATCTCTTCACTCTGCTAATAGCGATCGACGAGCCAGGATTTGCGAACAGACAAGTCCTACCCGCACGTTCAAAAATCCTGACTTCTGGGGAACTACCGCTCCTCTACCAAAAACGATCGTAAGCTGAGGGTTGAGGGTCAAAACTTCCTTGATGGCGATAGATGAGATCGCATACCCAATCGCAATATACCCAATAACAAGTGTTTGTTCATCTCGGGCAGAACGCTGTGGGATCAATTACCTAGTACTCGCTAGTCAGGCTTTGTTGTAGAGTCATGATGAATCTTTGCGATCGCTAGCATAAAAAGCACAAAATAGTGTAATTTGTTTCAGGGTGCGATCGTTTGTAGCAGTCTCTATTAATATACTGACCGTCAGTATAGAGTCAGTTTTGCACGTTTTTAGAGGCTGCAAGATAGATGGGGTAGGCGATCGAGCATTTTTTCGGAGTTGCGATGTATTCCCCCTCAATATTGCAAGATCATTCCTGAACACTGGATCAGATCTGGCGTTTTGGGTAATTTTGGTCTGCGATCGCAGCCTTTGCATCCACAATGGAGCAAGGGTTTCAGGCATTCGCAGAGCATACGACTAATAGCAAGCAATCATCAAGAAGATTCAGGCAATGGGGATAAGACGCAAAAAACCGCTGCAATTGATTGAGCAAGCAAAGGTAGAGGGCTGGGACATACTCGATCTCTCTAACCAGGATCTAACAGAGTTGCCAACCGCCATCGGAGAAGTAACCCAGCTCGCTGGACTAAACCTTAGCGCCAACCAATTAACACACCTACCCCCAGAAATCAGAACGCTCAAACACCTCACCAAGTTATACCTCCACGCCAACCAGCTTAGTCAGCTGCCCGCTGAAATCAGTTCGCTCACACACCTCACCGAACTATTGCTCAGCAAAAATCAATTAACACAACTGTCCCCAGAAATCGGCACGCTCAAACACCTCACCAAGTTGTTCCTCAGCATCAACTTATTGACGCAACTGCCCCCAGAAATCGGCACGCTCTCCAACCTCACCCAGCTCGACCTCCGCGCCAACCGACTAACACAACTCCCTCCAGAAATCGGTGCGCTCAAACATCTCACTGGGCTATTTCTCCGCGCCAATCGATTGACGCAACTGCCCCCAGAAATCGGCACGCTCAAACACCTCACCCAACTCGACCTCGTCTCCAACCAACTGACACAACTGCCCCCAGAAATTGGTATGCTCAAACACCTCACCCATCTCCATCTCCATAACAATCAACTGACACAACTGCCCCCAGAAATTGGTATGCTCAAACACCTCACCCATCTCCATCTCCATAACAATCAACTGACGCAATTGCCCCCAGAAATCGGTATGCTCAAACACCTCACCCATCTCCATCTTCGCGCTAACCGACTGACGCAACTGCCCCCAGAAATCAGCTCGCTCGCTAATCTTGTCTATCTTGACCTCCGCGCTAACTCCCTATCCATCCCAATCAAACTTCTCAGAAAACCCAACAAGCCTGCCGCCATTCTCAAACAATTGGCAAGGCGATCGAGGGCATGATTCAACAGAAAAATGCATCGGAATTTGGGGTCAAAGTCTGCCAGACTGCAATTTATCCCTCATATAGCAGTAGTCATATCGGTTAGGACAAACTTGAGAGCGCGCTTCGCACACTCTCAAGTTTGTCTGCCCTACACGACCTGGAAGGTTATTTTGAAAGTCTTGCTCCGCAAGACTTTCAAAATAACCTTTTTTCCGTTCTGGCACGAAGAAATGAGGGTTAGCGCCCCCTTCAGGGGCACTAACCTTCCAAGTCGTGTGTCCTAACGAGCTTGGCTATTGCTATATGACCAACACCACCAAAGCACCCGACAAGAAAACTCGCAGTGCTCAGCTTCCACCCAAATCTCGACGGTAGCGTCGGGATACTCCTTGCTGACTCCGCTTCCCCTCAGCAGCGACTTCCTTTTTTCTTTCCTCTTGCCTGGCTAAATCTGTCTCTTGAATTTTGGGGTACGGCATCCGCAATCGACCCTCCATCTGCTTGAAATACACCCATCCTTGTTGGCGCGTGATTGTTATACCAAATACTTCCTTCACGTAGTCCGTGACCTTGCGCCCATTCCACAACCCACCATCCGGGGCAGAGCCACGCACCGCTTCCAGCAACTGTGCTTGTTGCGACTCATGTAGCTTTGGCGCAGCTCCAGGATTGTGACGCCGCAAATCCCCCAACGATCCAGTACCAATGCGGTTATAGCTACGAACCAACTCATAAATCCAGTCTCGACTATAGCCAGTCACCGCAGCAACCTCCTCGGTTGGCCGTCCTTGGGCTAATAGCCAGATGATCTGGTAATGCGATCGCTCAGTCGGATGAGTTGACTGACGATAGCGCTGCTCTAATTCATCAACCGTTAGATGAGGGGTGATGCTGATTCGTTTTGGCATAGTAGAAATCCGCTCAGAACTCTTCTATAGTAGGCGCATTTAAACCAACTTTATGTCATCATGCCATCAAGTTGGGCAAACCAATCTCGACATCGATCTGGCGAACTAAACGGGCGTATCCAGAGTTTGAGGGAGTCCAGAAATAAGGAGATCTTTTTGTAGGGTGGGCATTGCTCTTGAGCGTTCTAAGGATGCCAAACACAGCTCTTTGGCGAACAATGCCTAACAGCGAAAGTCTCGGTTGGTGGGCAGTGCTCATCAATCACCTCAAATGGAGAAAACAGCCGCAGGCTAGAAATGCCCACCCTACCCGTCGGCTCTCCCAACAGTTGGATACGTCCTTCTAGAGGGTTACCGTTTTTTTGAATGTATGATTAATTCTTTTCAAACCAATCTCTGGTGCAGCTCCAGGAACTATGGTTTAGTAAAGAAAAATGAGGAACTACCCATGGAACTGATCCAACTTTTAACCCAAAATCTCGGTGTCGAGGAACAGCAAGCCAAGGGAGGTGCGGGACTGCTGTTTAAGCTGGCTCAGGAGAAGTTGGGTGAGGGTGACTTTGCTCAAATCGCCCAGGTCGTTCCTGGCATGAGCGATTTATTGCAATCAGCTCCTGACTCAGGCGGGGGACTGATGGGGGCATTGGGCGGATTAGCTTCAGCAATGGGTGGTAAAGCTGAGGGTTTGGGAGATCTGGCCACGCTGGCTGCAGGGTTTTCCCAGTTGGGATTAGACGGTACCGCAGTTGGGAAGTTTCTGCCGATCGTCTTGTCCTACGTTCAAAATCAGGGAGGCGACGAGCTGAAAGGGCTGTTGGAAAATGTGTTGAAGTAGCCCGTTGTTATTCTAATCGCATCAAATAGGCGGGGGCGGGGCTGGTACTGCTTCCAAGAGTCGATCGTCGTTGATAGGGTCGCGCAATTCAGTGTTTGCTGCTGTGGGAGCAAAGATGGTTTGTAACGAGCGATCTAGGGTCTCGGACATGGCAATCTGGTTTTCATAGGCAACGATCACGCGGGCCAGGGTTGGCAGACTGTTACGTTCGGCTTCCAGATAAAGGGGTTCAACGTAGAGCAGAGATTGCTCGATCGGAATCACAAGCAGGTTACCTTGAATGGCGCTGGAACCCTGGCGATCCCAGAGGGTAATGCGTTGGGAAATAGCAGGATCCTGGTTGATGCGGGCTTCGATTTGTTCGGGGCCGTAGACCAGGCGCTGTTTGGGAAATTTGTAGAGCAAGAGCTTGCCGTATTGTTGGCCGTCGGAGCGTCCGGCAAGCCAAGCCGTCAGATTGTTGCGGCTGGTGGGGGTGAAGGGGTGGAGCAGGATAAACTCTTCTTTGCGGGCAGTGGGCAGTCGCATAATCAGATAGTAGGGTTCAACAGGTTGACGTTCGTTGCCGTAAATTTCCGTGGGCACCTGCCACTGGTCTTCGCGGTTGTAAAAGACCTGGGGATCTTCCATGTGGTAGGAGAGCAGGCGCTCGGATTGGATGTTGAAGAGGTCTTCGGGATAGCGAATGTGGCTGCGCAGGGCAAGGGGCATTTTCTCCAGGGGTTGGAACATGCCGGGGAAAATGGTCTCCCAGGTGCGGACGATGGGGTCGCGGGGATCGGCAATGTAGAAATTAACAGAGCCGTTGTAAGCATCAATAACGACTTTGACAGAATTGCGAATGTAGTTGAAGTCGTGTTCTCCTGGATCGGAATAGGGGTAGCGATCGCTTGTGGTATAAGCGTCTACGATCCAGTAGAGGTAGTTTTGGATATTATCAGCATTCTCGTCGTCTGGAAGTACTTCTTCCAAACCATGAGTTGTTTGGCGAAGCTTGGCATTAGCAACAACGATATAGGGATCCCGATCGTAACGGAGAAAGGGTGCGATCGCACGAATCCGCTCTCTAATATTACGGCGGAACAGCAGTTTAGTCTCTGGTCTGAAATTCTGAGTCAACAACATCTGCCAATCCCTTAGATAGACAGCAAACAGCAACCTACGCCAACCTGCACCAAGAGATACACCACCACTACCATCGTAGACATTGTAGACATTACGATCGCCGCTGGGATAGTCTAATTCCCTGACTCTGGTTGACGTCATGACATAAGTCTGAGTTAGCTCGCCGTAGTAGATGCGGGGCTGACCAATGGGGATGCTATCGCTGAGAGCATCATCAGTGAGAGAGAGGGTGCGATCGCGCGCTGTCGAAGACGTAACACCAATGTCTTTAACAAAGTAATCCGGTAGCCCACCTGGGCCAGCGGTGTTCACTGGACTGAGAGTAAAACCATAGCCATGGGTATAGATGAGATGCTCGTTCACCCAGGTTTTCGCCCGTTCGGGAACAGCGCTATAGTCGAGTTCCCGGGGAGCAATAATGACTTGTTGCAATCTGTCTTTGTTGCCTTTAACGCTAAATCTGCCATTCACAGGCAGACGATAGCGGTCGATGTCGGCATCGGGGAATTTGTAATAGAGACGGATCTGCTGCAGTTGCCGATTGGTTTGCAACAGCGGACGAGTATCCCAAAGGCGAATGTTGTTGATAGTGGTATCGTTTGCCTTCAGATCGGCAGTTGTGAGGTTGCCATCTGGATCGAAGGTGCGGACTTCAATATTGTTCAAATCGAATGCTTCTCGAGTCGCCTGAATGCTGCGATTGATATAAGTCGTTTCCCGGGCCAGTTCGTTGGGTTGCACCACCAAACGCTGCACCACTGCTGGAGCGATCGCCCCCGCAGTCGCCACCAGCACGATATAGAAACTCAGGCTAAAGAGCAGGCGTCGCGGATAGAGCCATTGGGTTCTGCGCCAGGGTAGGAGGCGCGCTAACAAAAAACCCGCGATCGCAACCGCAACCACCCCCAAGAAAGCATTGACTGGCAGCTTCACCATCACATCTGTGAAACCGGCTCCATACGTCACGCCCCCAGTGGAATAGAGCAACTCCAGGCAAGACAGCCCATAGCTGAACGCCACCGCCAACATCAGGCAACTGCCCAAACCCGACACATGCCGTTGCTGCGCCTGGGAAAAACCTGGGAAATATCCCTGACTGAGGCTATCCCCCGACAACAAATAGACCAGCGTCACTGCAATGAGCCCATACGTGACCACTCCAACCAACCAGAATCCTAACAACTCCAGGATCGGCAGAATAAATACATACAAGCTAATATCCAGATGAAACCATTCATCCACACTATCAAACAGAGTTAAGTGTAAGCACTGTAGCACTCGCGACCAATGACCCGATAATACAAAGCCAAAGCCAGCGCTCATCAACGCCGCGATCGCGCACAACCCTCCAGACGCATCGATCAACAACCCCAACAACACCGCCAGCAACACCAACCCTTGCCAGAGATGGACAGGCAAATGAAGAATAATAGTCCAGAGCGCCTGAGGACGAAACCGCGGCGGCACCGTAGGTGAAATATCCGTCAGGCTAAGATTTGGTTTCCATAGCTCAACCACCATCTGTCCATAATGCAACAGCATTAGCCCCACAATCGCACTCAGCACCAGCACCAGCGGCAACAACCACCGTAACCTCATGCCACCACGCCCCTGTCTCCGAGGAACTGAAGCTGTAGGATCTACAGGCATAGGATGCTTCAACCGCCTTGCCAGGACTAAATTACCCAGCAAAAAGCCTCCCGTCACTACAAAGCCAACGATCCACAAAATCGCCTGCGTCTGTAACCGCAACACCAGGGTTGGCAAATATCCCAGCTCCTGAAACCAGAACACCTCTGCTGCCAAATTGGCAACAAAAATAAACATCAGCAACAATACCAGAATCAGGACAGCCAGCCAGCCATAGCGTCGCCAAAATCGCCTTATGAAAATCATCAACGTGTCGCAAACACCGTTAACTTAGACCATTCCACCCTAGCTCGAAACAGCATTAATGGTTCATTGTGAATTGTTCATCTCTCATCACTTGGAAGGTTAGCCCCCCCAAAGGGAGGGCTAACCCTTGATTTTTCGTGCTGGCCTGCGAAATGGGTTATTTTGAAAGCCCTGCGGAGCAAGGCTTTCAAAATAACCTTCCAAGTCGTGTTATCTCTCAGGATTCAGGGTTAACTGAGAAGTGTTCATCACCAACAGCTAACCGCCAACAGCTAATCGCTAACTGCCCGCATTCACCACGGTTTGCTGTAGTCCAACTAACAATTCTCCCCTTTTCTGCCAATTAAATGTTTGTTTGATATAGGCTTTCGCAGCCTCACCCAACTGTTGTCGCAGATCGGGTTCGTTGGCCAACCGCACCATAGCCTGGGCAATTTCATTGACTGCCTGCTCTGCATCTTGTGCAGGAATTTTGAACCCTGTCTCCGCAGTGACCTGCACCGCAGGGCCACCCAAATCCAGACAAATCACTGGACGACCCGCTGCCATCATTTCCAAACAAACCCAGCCGCCCGAATCGTGCAAACTGGGATGAACAAGAACATGTCCTTCAGCTAGTTTCTTCAAAGTCTCTGAGCGGGGCAAGGCTCCCCAAAAACAAACATCGTTTTCAATCTCAAGCTCGCGCACTAGCGCTTCTAGACGATTCTGGTGCTGGCCATCGCCAATAATCCAATATTCTGCCTTTGCCATCGCTGTGTTGCCCGCCGACCGTTTCGCCTGAGCAAATGCCCGCAAACCCAACTGAAATCCCTTCCAATGCAACAAACGACCAATACTAATAAACCGGATCGGTTCAGCAGGTGGCGAAGAAAGCCTACCCAGGGCCTCAATCTCAGCTTCGGGCAAACCAACCGCAGGCACCACTTTTACATTGCTTGTTCCTAGACAACGCATACGCTGGGCCGTTTCTTCTGTCGTTGCCATGGCCAGGGTGCTGCGCGCTGCTGTCAGACGCACAAACGGATCTTTTTCACCCAACCACCGCGCCAGGGTTCGAATCGATTCAACAATTTGCCCCTTTAAGCCAAAGTCTCCCCAAAATGCCCTGGGAGCAGATTCTCCACCGCCTACAGGCCCCCACACAAAGGGAGCAGGCAGTAAGGCTAAAAAGCTAGGGTACCAGTAGCGTCCCAGGGTAACGTGCTGGATCAAGTCAAAGCCAACTTCGCGCTGCAACTGCTTACCAGCAAAATAGGCTCGAATTTGCCAGAGATAATAATGGAGTTGCATCGAACCACCACCCTGCTGCCAGCCTTTTTCCCAAAAGGGAACAGTAAAATAGACAAAATGAAGATTGAGATCCGGCTGAGCCTTGAGTTCGACTTCAATCGCTTCCCGTCCTTCGTCAGGGCGAGTCAATACCCACACTTCATGGGTCTTAGCCAATTCGCGAGCGACATTCCACCCAATCCCAGATTCCGAGCCTTTACCCGGCTCGCAAGCGTAAGCAGACAGAAGAATCTTCATGCAGAGCTGACGTCCTCAATACTCTTCAACGCAAGAAATATACTACCTTGCCTGTTCAGCCATAGGCAACTCCTTCAGTACCCTCGTATTGAAGTGATAACACGACTTGGAAGGTTATTTTGAAAGCCCCGCAGTGCGGGGCTTTCAAAATAACCTCCTTTTTAGTGCTGGCACGAAAAAATGGGGATTAGCGCTCCGAAAGGGGCGCTAACCTTCCAAGTCGTGTGATAACCTCCTTAGAGAGTGATGCGGATGATTTCTGTGACCAGAGTCCCAGTTCCTTCCTCGTTCTACTCAGAGTCAGGCATTGCAAGCAAGAACTGGGACGCTTGATTGAGCTTTTCGGTAGCGATCGAGTCAGTAAAGCCGGTTGGTGCGCTTATGTCTGGGAGAGCAAAGTATTTCCCAGGAGATGGGTTTGCTTGTGACTTCGTCCGCGCTAACCCAATAACCCTGGATCTGGACAAGACCAACCCTCACGGGTACACCGGATATCGCGATCGCAGGGACAAATATTTCTGTAGGGGCACCCCTTGTGGGCACCCTTTTGCTCTTGATAATACATCAGGTAAAGCCGATCGAGCTGTCGTCATGGGTAAGAAGACATGAATACCAGCAGTCGTCGTCTTAACTCTGTTACTTTTGTTGAGTATCGTTGGTAGATCGCCTCGTCACCCATCCTACTCCTCTTGATGTACCTCGACCTGTGACTTCATTCACCTGATAGATTCACCTGAGAGCCTGTCAGCTGCAGTCGAACGTCCTAAAATCAATCGGTTCCTTGTTTCTGGTATTCCTGGCATATTAAAAAATGTCACGCGCATAAAGACAGCATCTAACAGCTGTGCTACGATCTTCTCTAAGATTGAAAGACGCACTCCATTTTCCCTCTCAGGTCCAGCTCAACCTCAACGTTTTTCTTAAGATGCTGCTGCAGGCAGGCACAGCAATTTCTCTTGCTGTCCTTTTGTCCTCATGACAAAAGGAGAGGACTGAGGGCGTCTACTTCCATATCTACTTCCAAGGGTGCCATGAAGTCTCTTTAACCCATTCCAGCCAGGCATTATGTCATCCAACGTAAACTTCCAATCCCCGGAAAATCTCCGACCCAAAACCTTCCTACCCAAAGAAAAACTCCAACACCTCAACGCCATTGCCCACGAAGGCAAAGTTGTTGTTGTTGCCACTGCTGACGACGGCAAACTCTGGTACACTGTCAAGCAAGACGGTTTTGAAGACAGCTACCTCAATCAACCAGAAACCGATCGTAAGGGATGGGAAGACTGGCAAGAGCTTGAGTTTCCTCAGGAACTGGACGATGCTTCCGTGATGAAGCAAGAAACGGAAGAACTGACCTACACGGAGAACAATGCTTCTGCGGTGCAGCAAGACCCTGAAGCAGAGACCAACCAGGATGAAGAGAGCCTCACCCATTTCATCCTCCGGTCCCGCTACCGCACGCAAAGAGAATCTGCGATCGCACCAGTGCAACTGGTCTCCGGCTTGGGGCATCTCTATATCTTCCGTCAGTCCAAACAGAACACTCTGCTGATGGATCGTTTCGTGCTCGACGGCATGACCAATCAGCTCACCCGCAAGCTGGAAGTGCGCTTCAAACGCTCCCGGCAGAAATACCAGCCCAGCGAGAGCATGAGCCTCAAGCTCAAGCAAGCCGAAAGCGGCAAAGCGGCCACCCAACTGGCAAACATCGACTCCCTCGACTACCGCGACGCCGATCGAGATCCGTTTTTCGAGCCGACCACCGAACTCACCCTGATCAAGCACCTTTACGACGGCTGGTTCTCGATCGTACTCTTACCCACAACCGAAAACAACAAATGCCGCTGGCATATTTTTGCCTATAACAGCGAGACCCAAAAGGTTGAACTGACCTCTATTCGATCTTCTGACGACGGTCGGTTTGATGTCAAAGATGACCTGGTGCTCAAACCGAAATCGGACGAGGACGAGACCCTGGTACCTCATAGCATTCCGGGAGTGATTCGTCGCACCCTCAATCTTGAGATTGAGGACAGCAAAATTAAGGACAGCAAGATCGAGGACGTCACTGTAACCAATGGTTTGACCGCAACAAAGTATGACATCCAACGGGAACGAGCGATTCAAGCCAAAGATGAACGCGGCAGGCAAAAGACAGCATTATTGCGAGAGTCCACTCGGGTGATGCTGGCAATTCCCACCAATCGAGGCGTAGCAGCAGTGAGTTTTGCCGCTGCAGCGGATGGCACGCTATCTGAGCTGCCGCAGTTGGAGGATCCTGAAGTCGAAACGGGGCCGGATGTGCTGCGCAGCAACCAGCGAGAGATGTTGCTGCCGTTGAATCTACTGGAAAACATCAAGGCTTTGGGCGGCAAACCCAAAGCACTCCCCGGAAGCGTCGCGAAACTGCAGCTCGGCACTGCTGAAGCGGGTGCCGCAGATTTAGTGACGGTTGCCTTTGAGGGCAAGGAAACCGCGACCCTGGCAGATGGCGATCGCGTGAAAATTGAAAACACGGTTGATTTCGATGGCGTGTACCCGGTTGAGGCACTCGATGAAGATACTTTTGCGATCGCGATCGACCCACCGGAATCCCAAAACTCCAACCGCCAGAAGCAATCCGAGGAACCAAAAGCGCTGAATCTGGGACAGTGGGAAAAGGTAGAAGGGAACGGCGGCCCGTCGATCTTCGAAGGAGCCATTACCGCCTACGAAGGAACTACCGATGGCAAATTGAAGGTCACCGCCCTCAACCACGGTCTGAACAGCGACGATCGCGTCCGCATTGGTGGGACAAAAAGCTACAACGGCACCTATCCCATCCGCAAACTGAACGACACTCAATTTGCCATCGAACAGCCCTGGGCGCTGGCCGAAACGGTGAATGTGACAACGGGGGCAGAGCAGCGACGCGGCGTCATGTTTAACGGCCAGGATGGTGGCATCGACTGCGGCCCAGACATCGACCTGGTCCGGCACAATTTCACCGTTGAATTTTGGGCCAAACTGGGTCATATCCGGCGCGTGCTGGAATGTGTTATCAGCCAGAGCGAAAAGAAAAAATATGCCCTATTAGTCAGTTTCTGGGTCGGCCAATTTTGCGTAGACTTTGGCGGGAAGCAATTTCGCAGTCAGCAGCGGTACGAAGATAACGATTGGCATCACTGGGCCTGTACTTACGATCGCGAACAGGGCACGCCCAGCCTGTATCGGGATGGTCAGGAGATCGAGCTGCATGCCCGAGAGTGGAACCCGGAAACCGCTCCAACCCAGACAAAAGGGACGCTTTACCTCGGCTGCCGCTTCAAGCAAAATAAGTGCTTCAGCGGTCACCTGGCCGACGTGCGGCTCTGGAATCAAGCCCGCTCCAGGAAACAGCTTCAGGATGGGATGTACCAGCGGCTGACCGGAAAAGACGTGGGCCTGGTTGGGGACTGGCGCTTGGGGGGAATTTTAGAAGGGAAAGAACGCCAGGTCATTGATTTTTCGGTCAACCGCAATTACGGTACGGTCAGTGGCGGTGCATACGTCGGTGCCGTAAAGCTGCCGCGCAACTGGTTTACCAGGCTCTATCCCGTTTCGTATCGGGATTTTGACGGCAAGAACGATTACATTCAGCTGCCTGCTATGGACACCCAATATTCCAAAGGCTTTACCGTAGAAGCCTGGGTGCGCTATCGCAAGTTAGCCCCGCTGTTGTGTATTATTTCCTTCGACACCGGGGCGAACAATAGCATCTGGTTTGGCAATACCTGGACTCCACGCAATGGTCTGGGTTTAAGAGTCAAAACCTCAGGCACGTATCAACGGCTGGATATTCCAGATGTTTTGGAAACGGATCAATGGATGCACCTGAGCGCCACCGTGGATGCATCCGGGAATGCAGTCCTCTACAAAAATGGTAAGCCCATCTACACAGATTCGGTTGACCTCCCCACAGAGGCGCTCGAGCGGAACTATATCGGTGCCCATGCTAAGTCTGCCCGCTACGGGCAGTTCGATGGTCAGATCGCTGAGGTTCGGGTCTGGAACACCGCCCGCACCCAACAAGAGATTCGAGCGAATATGCTGCCAGGCAAACTGCAGGGCAACGAGTCCAGTCTGGTAGGCTACTGGAAATTGGGAGCGGTGACTGAGGGGCAGGCACGTCAGGTTATCGATCGCTCAAACAGCAATTATCACGGCACCGTGAAGGGATCTCCTGCGGTGGGGAATGGGAAACTGCCAGAAGAGTTCGGCCATGGCGAACCCGCAATTGCCTATACCAACAACGAGCTATTTGCCGTCACCCAGAGAGCAGTCTATATAGAGCAGTTTGAATTCAACATTGAGGTCTATGAAGGGGAAGACCTCGATCCGAGAAATGTGGACAGCAGTGGGAACAAGATCTTCGAATTGACTTATTGGGGCAAAGCCAGCCGCAATGCCGAGAAAACAATTCAAATCGATCCTGGAACCGACAACCCAACAACATTCGAGGCGCTGGACGATGGTTGGTGGCGAGCCTCGCGCCGCTTTGTCGTCCCGGATGGCGTCGCCCTCTTGCGATCGTTTGAGATTTCCAAAGTCCGGGGCCAGTGGAACGCCCTGGAGATTCGCAAGCATCGCATCCGCATGGTATCAGACACCGTGACGCAAGCCACTTACAGCGACAGCGTCACCTTGAAACCCTTAAGTTTAGGGGAAAAGGACGAGAGTTGGGAACAAAAATGGCTCGACTTCACCCAAAAAGAACAGGAAGAAGGCGCTTTCCTCAAACAAAGAGTGGAAATCGACGCGGAAATCCAAACCGTTTTGGCATGGCAGAGAAACAAACGCAGTCTCGAAGCAGCAATTCGCGCTTGGAACACAGCAATCACGCAGCAAACGGCTACAATTAAAACACTTAAGAATCAGCGTAAAGAAGCACGAAAGAAGTTAGACGCAGAAATAAACGAACGCTTTAACTACTGGTGTACGCTGATCGTAAAAGACACACCGGGTGGAATTTGCGAACTTCGGCTTGGAGGCAATAAACCCGATCTTGTATACAACAAAAGTGGTGTCTCGGGAGAAATCAACGCTCGCCAACTTTTTAAGTTTGAAAAAGTTAGTGATGATTTCTACAGAATTATTTGTAAGCACGAGCAGAAAATTTTGGCCGTGTATGATTATGATTCAGATTATGAGAGCGGTATTGGACACGGGAAAGTCGTAGGAACTTCTGAAACAGAAAAACCTCCAGAGTTAGATGAAGCGGGAAGAAAGTGGAAATTGCACGAAGAAGGCAATTACAACGCGATTGAAAATGTCGGTGTTCTTCACAGGCAAGGCAACAAGTCCGGCTATCACTACACCTTCAACCGCGATGACTCCGGCAAACACAAGAACAGCATCATTGTTTATCCCGACCACAGCATGGCATATGCAAATGCATTGTGGCGAATTGATAAAACCGAACATCCGTGCAACAACAAAATTCAAGCGGCTGAGGAACAGGTAAAGCAATATCGAGAATTATTTGAACGGGCAAAAGCTCGAAGAGAAAAGCTGGAAAAGCAACTCGGAACGCTAAACGGTCGGATCCAAAAGCTGCAACAACCCTTACCCGATCTCTCAGAGCTTGAGAAAAAGCGCAATCACATCGACGAGCAACTGAAGTCGATTCAAGCTGAGTTGAAGTCTGTCAACGGCGATCTATTTAAAGATGAGACATCAAATCAAGATGAAACATCAAGCAAGGATGAGACATCAAACAAGGATGAGACTGATGCGGTACTATTGCCCTTACAGCCTGCCAGTCGGCTCAGTGCCCTGGAAACCTGCGAAGGCAACGTGCAACTGAGCTATTTTGACGGTGAAGGGTGCATGCGACAAACCTGCTACGATGCGACCTCAGACAGCTCCAATACAACGGTGGAACAATGGATTCCTGATGTTCTCCTAAGGACTTGCCTCAATTTTAACGACTCTGATAGCCGGATGGAATTGTCTCTTTTTAACAGTGGGGGAAAAAAGAGGAAAGATCGCGCTATAGGGCTAGGCGATCGCTGGACCATCGAAGCCTGGTTTTCCTACCCATTGACTGAACCACAACCGTCGCAGGATTCAGCGCGTATAGAGAGCAAGCTGCCACGGGCTCGGGTTTTAGTCAGTTCAAGCGACGATCGCCAACAAATTGGCATTTATAACAATCAGAAATTTGGCATCTATGTTGACGGTCTCTTCTATGGCTGCGACTACGACTCGATCGAAAACCTATCCCCAGGTTGGCATCATCTGGCTGTCGTCGGGAAACAGCAAAGCGCAACAACCACTCGCTTCTGCTTTTACCTGAACGGTCAAAGCATTGGTGAAACCCAGGTCAAAACAGTACTCGACAGCATCGACACGATTGGTAATTTGGGCAGGAGCAAGCAAGATCTCAGCCATCCAAGTCCTCTCCCCGAAACCGCCCGGTCGTTTAATGGCGGAGATAATTATGCTGAGTTTCCCCATCCGCTTCCTTCCCTTGCCGATGCCGTTACCATCGAATTCTGGGCCCAGGGAGAAGGCGACTCGCCGGGTTGTGTTTTCGGTGCGTATGGCGACCAGATGCAGCCTATCTTCATCATTTGTCTGCCTTCGCAGGATGACACCATTATCTGGAGTGCCGGCAACCCAGGGGCGACGCTGAATCCCAGTGCCAGCGATCGCATTGCCAAAACAGTGGATTTCCAGGAGGCCCCAGGGCAATGGACCCACTGGGCATTCGTGAAAAATGCCGCAACCGAAACAATGGCCATTTACCGTAACGGAGAACTCTGGCACCAGGGCAGGAACAAAGCCCAAACGATGGCTGGCATCACGCAGTTTGCCCTTGCTGCCGCTGATGGCGGTGAGGGTGGCAAACGCATGTTCTATCGCGGCGCGCTCTGCGAATTCCGCATTTGGAACCGCGATCGCACGCCAGCAGAGATCCAGGGGGCCATGTATCGTGCCTTAGCAGGGGATGAGTTAAAGCAGGACAAATCAGGGTTAGTCGCCTACTATCCTTTGATGGGCGATCCAGCTTCCCTGATCGAGAGTTCTGGCAGTGAGAACAGACCTGACGATCCGGATTCCGGAAAGATTCTGGATTATTCTGACCAGGGGCACCACGGCGAGTTTCACGGACAACCGCGTACCGTTTTCTTTAATCCCATCGGTGCCCAGATTGTCGAGGATGGAGGAGAGAATCAATTTGGCAAGCTAGCAGAAGTTCGCATTTGGGAGATCGCCCTGAGCGATGACGAGCTTGCCGTCAACAGCAAAACGCTGCTGAGCGGTAACGAACCGGGGTTGCTAGCATACTACCCCATGAGCGAAGTTCAGGGAAATCAAGTGAAAGATCGTTCCGGAAATGGCCGCGACGGCACCACATACAACGCAGACCAATGGGGGTGTACTGCCCCCATTGGCAGGTTAGAAACCCGGACGGTACTGCAGTTAGATGGGCAAAGTAATTACCTCGACTGTGGCGATAACATCCAGCTGGCCGGGCGGAGTTTCACCATAGAATTCTGGGCTAAACGAAATTCGCTCCAGGTCTACTCCGGCATTGTCTACCAGGGTAGAAATGCAGCAAATCAGGCCCTGGGAATTGGATTCAGAGAAAATGGCAGGTTCCATATGGCGTTTTGGGGAAATGCCATCGATACCCAGGAACCCTATGAAGATCGGAACTGGCATCACTGGGCCTGTACCTACGACCATACAACATACAGCCAAAAAATCTACTGCGATGGCCATCTAGTGAAGCAGCGAACAGCCACCGCTCACACGTCCGCCGAGGGCACATTTTTCATTGGACAGTTCAGAGTCCGCAACGACCGCCGTCTGTTCAACGGTCGGTTGGCCGAATTTCGCATCTGGACCAAAGTCCGCACCGGGGAAGAAATTCGAGCCGATATGTACGATCGCCTGACCGGTCGCGAAGCAGGTCTGGAAGCCTACTGGCCCTTAAACCAGATCGGTCCCGATCGTCAGGTGACCGATCTGGCAAACAAGCGTAAAGACCAACCCAAGCATCATGGGACTTTTCAACCAGAGACGACACCGTTATTCCATGTCCTTGTGCAAGATAGTCTACCTCGGCGTGCGGTTGTCAGCGCCGAATACAGCACGGTGGCTCTCGATCCTGAAACCGGACTTAAACAAGCCATGATGCGACGCTGCTTTGCTATCCCGACTGCAGACCCGACTGCAGACCTGCCCTCACAGGGTGCCAGTTTATTGTCCAACAAACGGATTGAATCCCTCGAACTAAAATGGGTTGGCAATGCTCAATTTGCCCCCACTCTCCTGGGCTACATTGAAGGCGCACCGCCCGTTCCCAGCGAAAATTTGACGGTACAAATCGACTACAACAAAGCCACTTCAGTCGAACTCACCACGTCCGAAGACATGGAGTTTAGCTGGAACCGCTCGCAAGATTCTGGCTCCGGCAGCAGTACCGATTTGTTCCTCGGTTTAGATACGACAGCCTATGCTGGTTTTGTCGGGTACAAAAAAATTGCAGAGGCTCGGGCTGGGGCCAAAGGTGGCCTAGATTTGAACTACCAGTTCACCAACCAGAGCACGATTCGGTCCCGGTCGTCGCTGAACATCACCAACCGCCTAGAGTTGCACGGAACGCCCGAACAGACACCCAAATTTCCCCACTTAGGGCAGCGGTTCATTCCCAAAAATGTCGGGTATGCCCTCGTTATTTCCAGTTTAGCGGATGTCTTCATCACCAAGTTGGCCCGCAGCGGCAAAATGGTCGGCTATCAAATTTTGCCGGTAGAAGACATACCCCCAGACGTCAATACAATCACCTTTTTGATGAATCCGACTTACGTCATGCAAGGCAGCCTGGATGGGCTGACAGGCAGCAACGCCACCAGTCAACGCTTCTTTAAACACGTCCCGGATATGCGGGCGCAATATGGATCCCTCTACCCCGCGAGTTACTACCGCCTGCAAGAAGCCTACGACCTCAAACAACAAATCGAACAAGAAGACAAACGGCGAGAATCCTATTTCGCCCAGTTTAATGTTCGCGGAGATACGTTGTCGTTCAGTTTAGACGACCTCTCCAGCTCGTCCTTTGGCTTTGGCATTCAATCGTCATTCGATCGCGAAATCGAACGCGGCGAAAACGCTTCAAATATCTCTGTAAATCGGGAAGCAGATAAACCGGATACGACGATGACCGAGGAAGACCGGAAAGCGTTAGAACGAGAGAAATTAGCCCAGCTGCAGCAAGAGCGAGAAGCCTCGGCTGACCAGCAATCTGCTGCCGTCAAGCGCAGGCAAGCGGCCATCAGCGCTAGAATTGCCGATCGGGAAAAACGGGCCCATGCAGCGAGCAGTTTCGCCGCCTGGCAGAAGAAGATGGAAAATATCCAGATCCGGGCAGGCAAGCGCAATATTGCCAATACCTATGTGTGGGATGCCGATGGCGGACTGCATGCAGAGTCCCAGAGCTTTGCCAATACGATCGAGCATACCATTGGGGGATCGTTTACCCTGGATGCGCGTTTAGGTGGCGAAGGGCGTCTGGGCGTGTTTGGCGCGAAAGTGGAGTTAACGGCACTGGCAACGGCTAATCTGACCCAAACGGCGAACAAAACCCAATCTCGAACCAAAGGTATGGATTTAAGGGTCGATCTCTGGGGTGTGGAAAGTGCGGGCATTACTGACCACAACGACTATCCGTTGCTGCCGGGGGAAAAAGTCGATCGCTATCGCTTTATGAGCTTTTACCTGGAAGGCAATACCAACCACTTCCATGACTTTTTCAATTACGTAGTGGATCCAGAGTGGCTGCAAAGCAACGATGAAGAGGCTCGTGCGCTACGTCAGGTCATGGGGGGCAGGGCAAACAAAACCTGGCGAGTGATGCATCGGGTGACCTATGTGGAGCGTCCAGCGCTTATGGGCTTTAGTCGCGACCTGCGGCAACGGCAGGACATCGATCCAGCAACCCAAAGCATTCTCAACTACTTCGACCAGTTGGAGGCAAAGCAAAACGAACTCAAAGCGATGCTGCAGGAGATTCTCTTAAATCAGAAATTACAGTTTTAAGTTGAGACTTTGGTCATTCTCCCTGGGGTCGCAACATGAACGCTGAAAGAGGTCAATGATGCCACAAGAGAACACTGAAACTTTGAATATGGCTGAACCGCATCAGTTCATTCGAGTGATGGAGAACGTGGCTGATAAGCTGGCAAACTTCCGACCTGCAGAACTGAAGGTGCTTGACGATCGAATTAAGGCTTTGGAGGGACAGATCGCGCGAGCCAGTCTGTCCCCATCTCAGGAAGAGCATGAGTATAGAGCGTTGTTACTGAATTACTTTCAAGCCCGTTCACATCACGATCAAGCCCGTTCCAAATTGGAGAACGCCAGCAGTCCCGCCACAGATGATAATCCATTTGAACGAGCAGAACTAAAGGGGCAACTTAACCAGGCCGAAACAGCGATCCAAGCACTCACCGCCGATCCGAGACTCAATTTTAACTCCCATGAAGATCTGCTCCGCTCCGCCCGTCAATCTCTGGATCCACCCTTGAATCCAGCAGCTTCAGAGCAGCAGATCGTTGCGGAGCTTGAAAATTGGGATCGGCGATTTCGAGAAAGTCGAGCGGGACTGCAATTGGAAAAAGAAAAACTGGGGCGCAAACGAGCGCACAAGGAGTCCTCCTATCAACAACAACTGCAGCGGCTAGCAACCTATCGGCAAGAGATTAATGCTGCCCTGGATTTACGTCTACCTCATGTTCCAATTAAGGAATTAAATGAGGAGAAACAGTCCAAATTAGTCAATGCTCTGGGGCCACTTTCAGAAACGATTCCCGATCCTTATTATGCAGATACGCTAAAAAAGCTGAAGACGAATGTGGAAGCGGCACTTTTCGATCGGGAGGTTCAAACCCTTCAGAAGCAGCTCCAGGATCAGCTGTCTCATCCACTCGATCGGCCAGGCAACAAAGGGGAGTTCAAAGTGAGTCTTAAGCTAGGGGGGGCAGTTGGCAAACTGTTTAAACTGGGAGTCGAGCCAAAGTTTGAGTTGACTTACGCTGTTGAGGTTGGAGACAATCAGGAGGTTGCTGTCAAGCAAGTTAAAGATCTTAAAATAGTAGGGGAGATCGGCAGCGACGATACCGTTTCAAAGGTGGCGTCGCTGAAAGGAATGCTGGAGGGGGGGCTGAAATTCGAACAGTCTCGCACGTTTAACTCAAAAGAGGACTTTATCAAGGCGAATGCCAATACTTTTGTCGTTGCCTTGCAAGATTACAGGGGAGTTTCTACAAGATTACCAAGCAGTATCAAAACTTACCATAAAACTCAGAAGGCAAACCGTTTGCGTGAAAAAGCGCAAGATGAGCAACGAACCCTTGAACAACAGGCCATTCAGTCAGGCTTTATTGGCGCAGACCAACAACTCTCAGTTCCCCAAAAAAACGAAGTCGATTATATTAAGACTGCGACGACAACAAACTTTGGATCTAGCGGGTTAGGAGCCAAAGTCAAAGTTGGAGTCTTTGAAACCTCGCTTGAGAGCAAAGTCACAGGTGAGAAATTGAGGGAGGTGAAAATACGGACTGTCCCTTATCTTGATGAAGTCTCGAAACATCATGGGTTGCTAGAGATGCAAGCAATTGCACATAGCAAAAATCTTGGTTTTCAGTTATCCGATCGCGATCGACCCTATCGCGGTGATGAAGCGCTGCGGAAATTACGGGAAATGGGGAGAGAGATTGAGAACTTGGGCGATGCTGATACCATTGAGCGAGACTATCAACGCGAGCAACTCAAAACGGCGATTGAGCAACTGCAGCTGGAGTATCAGGTGTTCGCGTATCAGGAACAACATGCAGCAGGCACTTCATCTTTACCGGCTGAGGCTACGCGAGTCCGCGATCGGCTGCTGGAGGGACGTCAGGTTGAGAATGCTGCTGAATACGTCAGAGCTGTGAGTTTGCAATATGCCTATTTACGAGGGTTATACCAGTCAACTTTCCGCCCGGAAGAGAGTCCTGACCAAAATGATGGGGAATTCGATCAGTTCAACCAGGAGTTTGAGAAAACCCTGAAGCAGCCTGAGTTCCGGGTTGACGACAAACTGATGGATCAGACGTTCAACCTGGAGCAAATTCAGGAAGCTCAGAAGACCAAGCTCAAGGTCAGCGGACAGTTTCAGCCTGCGGTAACCGGATCTCGGGGATCGATCAAAGGTTTGGTGTCTGTGGAGTATACAAGAACCACAACTACGGGACAACCGCAGCCAGAACAGGAGATCGCAATCAAGGGCGAGGGAAGTTTGGAGGCTGCCATTCCATTTATTAATACAGCAGTGGAAAGTGGTGGTTTGTCTCCCTATGTCGATAAGGATGAAATAGGGGCGGTTAGACAGGAGATTGAGCAGCTTGGCAAGGAAGATGCCGGCTCTGTTGTCTCTGGGAAAGTGACAGGCAAGTTACCGCTTGCTGCTAAAGCGGTGGTGGAGATCAAGCTGGTGAAGAAGCACGATCGCTGGAATCTCTCGTATGTCAGACTTTCTGATGAACGTTCCATTGGGGGCGAGGTTGAGGCAACGGTTGTGACCCCCGCAGGCGTATCTGTCAAGGGGGGAATGGGGTTAGCTAACACAGCTAAGCATATACGGTTTGAGTATTTGGGTCGGAATTCGCTGGGCTATCTGGTCAATCTTCATGAAGGTAAAGCGCTAAGAGAGGGTGTAAATGCCTGGAAATACTTCAGAGAACAAAACCCCCATTTTTTTAAAGCGCTCAATCAGAATCTGCGAGATCCGACATCATCTGCTTCGAAGGATTTGGATGAATGGCTCAAAACTTCAAAAGCGGGGACTGCTCAGGAGCGGGAGGCGGCTGAGGGACTGGGTAAGGTTCTCAGGGAATATCGGAGAAATCCAAATTTAGCTCCTTCAGAAAAGGCTTTGAACATTAAGTTTGACCAGCTTTTAGATCGGCGTTTGCAGAGCAGGCAGGAGAAAAAATATGACGATTTTCGGACTCGCATTAAAACCAGAGATCTCAAGGGTTATGCAATATATCAGATAGAGGCTGAACTGCAACGATTGGCTCAGCGATTGGCTCAGCGACATCGCCGATCGACGCCTGATGCTAAAACCCCGGAAGATTTGCTGACATGGGCAAAGGCGCTTGAACCAGACAAATACCGTCAGGAAACTATCGAAGAAGCCGAAGCGTTAGATTATGCGGACCGCTACCTGAAAGATGTGCTGCAAACGGGCGATAATAGCGAGAGATATGCGCTGATGAAAGATATTACCGACATTCAACAACTCTACCGTCGTCCCAGGATTTATCTGGGTAAAGAGACCTATGCTGAACTTGAACGCACTGGGGATAGGTTGAAAATCAAACCATCGACTGCTATCGTAGTTCCGCCTATTGCTGCAGTACGCACCACTCCGAAAAAACTTGAGGAGTATAAAGCTCGAATCCGCGAAAAGACGAAGATTTCTGATATCAGAATTAATCAGACAGCGAGAACCTCGGATATCAATCTGGCTCTATTGGAGAGGGCTAGTATTACTTCTCCGTTACGTCCCTGGATGCAAACTCAACCTTTCTATCAGCAGGACTTTATCAGTACGGAGATGGGTCGAGACGATCGAGAAGGACGAGCAGAGAGATTCCAAAGACAGAGAAGACAAAGAATAAGAGCAGATGAGAGGGAACGAAGGAAAAGATCGGCCTCTTCCCGGTAAACTGGCTTCACTTTCAAGCTCGAGTTGTCTATATGGGACGATCAGAAATACACGATATGCCTTTTCAGATAGGCTTCGCCACCGCGCTCCTGACCATTGCTGTATTTGCCTCTTATTCTGACAGGGCCAATTTAGTGCAATGGAGTGTGGTGTTGGAGGAGACAATATCGCTTCCCAAAAAAGGTTTACAGCTCTAAAGGGCTGATTGCGAGCTTGCACAATTTGAGGGGTGTTAAAGCCCTAGCCAGTGGGGTTGGACTCTGTTCTTGGCATCAAACCGAGAAAAGATTACCCACTGAGACCAGATCTTCCGTTACTGCTTCCGATCCGTTGGGGGTTGATAGGGTTAAATCATAAAGCTTTTTGGTTTCATCGACGATCTGTTGATAGCTAACCATGTCGTCAGCGTCAAAGAACAGTTTTGCCGCTCGACGGGCATCCTGAATGGCTGCCTTGGCATCGCCTAAGCGACAGTAAACAGTACTGCGGTTTCTTAAGGCTTGGGCGTGTTTAGCATCGTAGCGGATTGCTTCAGTGTAGTCTTCTAAAGCTCCCTGGATGTTTTCTAGAGCAAAGCGGGTATTGCCGCGATTATAGTAGGCTTCAGCGTTGTGGGGATTGAGGTGGATTTCCTGAGAGTGCTCTTCGAGCGATCGCAACTGCTCTACAACGTCAGATAGGGTCTTTTGTTGTTGACTCAGGCCACGGACAAAGTTTTGCACTGCTCGCAGGTTACGGTTGCTTTGTTCTTCAGTGGTCCCGATTAGTGTCTCTAAGGTCGCGACTTGTTCGTCGAGATTCTGCTGTTGCATTGTATGGTGGCGGGTATCTTCTTGCTGCAGTTCTTGACGCAATTCTTCTGTCAGGGTTGCGATCGCAACCTGCTGTTCCTGCTGCAACCTCTCTACTAACCGCTTGCGATTGAGCACATTTACCCCCAAAGCCACCGACAACGGCACCGCAGCAAAGAGGAACTGACGCAAAACCGCAGACGCCACCACACCCCCAACAGCACCCACAATCGAGAGTCCCTCCACTGCATTCAGCCAGCCTCCTGCTCGCAGGGTAGAGGGTTCTTCCTCCAACTCGCCACTGCCCTTATTGGACTCTCTCTTCCGATCTTTTAGCACAGTTCCCTCCAACGATCGCTAATCCAAAATCTCTACACTTTCTTCCAACGAATGAATCGCGGAGATGACCCAACCTCTAAACTCTAAAATCCAAACTCTATCGGCTATTGAGTCAACAAACTATGGCTGAGGGCCAGACCCGGTTGAAACAGATCGTTTTCCTTGGGGTTCAGGTGCTGTTTCATCACCTCAGCCATCACTTGATGGGTAATATCCGACGGATGTTGAAACTTAAATGAGCGCAAAATCGTTTGTAACCATAGCAAAAGACTATCCCGCAATCGATCTCGATCTCCCATCAAAGTTGTCAGGGCCAGATGACGCAAGAGATAAGTTCGATCTCGTCTGCACGTTTCTGATAGATCTCGACCGCCTCGACGAAATAAATTTGCATCTCTCTGGTGTATCTTGGTAGCAACTTCTTTGAGAATATTGGCTTCAGCTGCTTTAATCTTTTCATAAGCAACCATGCGTTCTTCAACTGACTGAAGATAATCTTTCAAAAACTCCAATTCTTTTGCCGTTGCATAGCGTCCATCTGTTTCCAAACTGAGACGAGTGAGTTGATGTAACATGAAGTTAAAGCTCCTATCAAAACAATTCCGTTATACCTTCTGACTCTTAGCAAAAAACTCTCCTACGCTGGCATTAATTGCCTTCAGTTGATTGAGGGCCGAACGAGTAATTAATTTCCCTGCTTCTATGGCAACTGCACCAGTCAAAGGATGCAACAAATCTTGTTCGGCACGGCGGCCAATCAGCGCTTCAATATCTTCAATATCGCTGATGTACATCCCCGAAGGCACTTCAACAACTACTCCATTCCCCAGAACGCGGGACTGACAGGCCAGTCGCGAATCCATCCTGGCAGAGGTAATCACCTCCAGGGTACGAGACTCGCGCCGCCCCACCGCAGAAAGACAGTCCATGCCTTCTTTAATATAAACATGGCAGGTCGCACACATTCCCCGACCGCCACATTCCCGCAAAACATTCAGCTCTTTTGCCAAGAGCACTGAGAGCAGACTCGAATTGGTGGCAACTTCTGCCTCTTGGGAAATAGGTTCTAACCTAACCGTTTTGACCATAGTGTTTACAGATGCACTCACTCGCTACCCAAAGACAATGAACAAAAATTTGGCATATGTTTAAGTCACATACATTCCTTATCTCAAACATCGAAAATGAGCAGATCGATCTATATTAAAGATCTTACTTATAAAGTTCCCAATTTAAGTCAGAGATCGAGCAATTTAAGCTAAAAACTGTACCCCTATCGAGTCTCAAATTATAGTGAAGATACATTTTGATAGCACTCATTTAGTTCCTTGGAAGCAGTTGCTTCAAGACTCAAGTTTGTATTAGTTACGTCAACAATTCACAAAAGACTCAGCAGGGCTAAAGAGTGAGCACAAAATCTGTTATTCGCCATTGCTTTAGCGGTATAACGTACCATCTGGCATAATCGTTTCTCTAAGCACAGCATCTTGGAGTTGCGATCTAGATAAATTAGTGCCTCGCAAGTCTGCATAGGTTAGGTTTGTTCGCTTCAAAATTGCTCCTTTCAAGTTAGCTTCGGTTAACTTTGCACCTTTAAGGTTGACATGGATGAGATTTGCACCTGCCAAATTTGCACCCAGTAAATAAGCATTCGTCAAGTTTGCATTGGCCAGGTTCGCTCCATTAAAATTTGCTTTCGTTAACAGTTTGTGTTTTAGAACTACCGTAGCTAAATTCGATCGACTGAGATTGACACCACTCAAGGTGGCTTTGTCCAGTTCAACTCCTCTGAGATCGGTGTCGCTGAGTTCGGCCTTGCTAAGATTGGTTCGCTTGAGACACGCTCCCTGTAAATCAGCATGGGTTAAAATGGCACGACGCAGATCGGCTTCGCTAAAATCGGCATGGCGCAAAACAGCTCCTGGGAGCAGGGCATCGCTCAACTGAGCATCCTGTAAGTTTGCGCCGCTCAAAATGGCTCGACTCAAATCTGCTTGACGTAATATCGCTTGGGTAAAGTTGGCTTTACTCAAGTTGGCTCTGCTCAGGTGGGCTTCGGCAAGGTTAGCTCGAGTAAAGTTGGCTCCAATAAAGTAGGTTCGATTGCGATCGGTACTTAAAAATGCTCGACAAAGCGTTGCTTGGGTCAGATCGATGCCACTAAGATCGCAGCCACTTAAACTGACAAGATGCAAATCGACACCTTGAAAATTTCTCTGTCCTGCTGCATAATCTGCCAGGAGCGCATCAATGTTCATTTCTAAGTGCCAGGTTGCTTTTAGGAAGGTGTTTTTTGAGAACAATTCCATCAGCGTTTTGGCTTGAAAAATAAGATATCAGAAGGGCTGCCATTGCTGTTTTAGAATTTTCAATTTTGGAGCGGACTAGCCCTATTCTTCCCTATTCTTTAGGAATAGGTCTGTTCGCTCGTCAGATCGGTTATCCTTCTGAATCGTCGCAGGGGAAGTATCTTATTATCTCTTAAGATTGGACGCTAGAGCAAGCACAAACAACACTAAAGCACATTTTAACGAGACCCGTTCAGGGTTTGAGGTTCGCACAGGCGCGTCATAATCGTTTCTGCATCCAGTCCTTCATCAACCCAGGCTTCGACAGCTTGCAAACGTTCTGATAAGCCCAGTATGAAACGGTTGCATTCAGCGCCCTGAGATTCGCAGGCAATTTGCAGACAATGCAGATCTCTACCCGTCAATTGCTGGAAAAAGGCTTGTAAGATCCCTGCCTCAACAAAACAGACTGGACGTTTCCAGTTGGGGGCTTGTTCGACAAAGGGAGAATTCCAGATGTCCATGAGCAAAAATCCCTGACGGTAGTAGCTGCGATCGAGTGCTAACTTTCCCCAACCGTGGGTTTCCCAAAACTGTTGCAAGCATTGGAGAAACTCGATCATCTCCATATCAGCAACGGCTTTGTGATAGTAGTCGGTGACTTCATCGCAAAAGCGAGCGTAAAGGTTTTTGCCCCACCAACAGCCGCAGTTGAACAAAACCAGTCGGGCTGCTTTGCCCGTCTCTTCATCTAGAGCGATGTAAAGCCCTCTAATCAGGCTATCGGGTACGGCCAGAAGACGCTCGCCCCGGCGATTTTCTAATATCCCTAGTTCCAAATCGCTCTGAACATATAGATGGGGGGAAAAATAGTTACCAGGCAAATGCGGAGCCGAAGTTAAATCTGCAACGTCTATCATGGCGATGTTCCTCATCATTTCGGGCTTTACTGATTAGTTCTAAATTTCATCTTCTGCTGGAGTTTGCAGCTCCATGACGAACTTCAAAACAAATCAAGACAGAATTTATACTTGAATCTTAGTGACCGTATGGGGTTCCAGAGTTAAAGACTGGTGTTCCAAAAGTGTTGCTTTGGCAAATTCTAGAAAGGGTTGCAGGACACTGAGCGAGGGTTCAGCCAGGATTTCTCGTAAACGAGCCTGCAACAATTGGTAGAGTTCGCTCTCAATGGATTGCAAGTTTCGCACCTGGATCGTTCCCTGGAACCAGGCATAGAATTGCGAGCGCAAAAAGTCTTTATTGTTGGCCAGCATCGCCATAGCACTGTAGCGCAGCACAGACAACCAATGGATCAAGGCTTGTTCCAGAATTGTTTGTTCTTCATCTGGGAACGCTACCTCCAAGCGATCGGCAATCGGCTGAAAGATTTCTAGTTCGCGATCTCGAAGGGTTTCGTAAACCTCCAAACGTTGGGCTAATGAGGTCGTATGACGCTTAAATTCCGCCATTTCCTGTTCTGTCAAATACCGTTCTTCCGCTAGATCGGCCAATTCCTCAAGTTCTGGGTACATGGATGCCACCTTTAGAAAATGTCAGTCAAATTTGTTGGAGTGTAGTTGTTTGCGTTCGCCTGGGCAAAGTGCGACCGGTTGGCGGGGAACAATGGAGCAAAGGCAGGTCGGACTCCTACTGTTGGTGTACCTTTCCAGGAGAGAGACTGAAAGAACTTTTGTACTGACTGTGCCAGATTTGCAGGCTCCTGACACCAGACAGGGATATCTCTTGGTATCCCCTGCCAGTTTCCCTCACCAAAAAATTCCTGAACGGAAATGCTAAGCCAGTTTTCGGTGGTTGTGGCAACCGGATTTTTCTGAGCTGGGATAATGGGTTGACTTGCGATTTGCTGAATTGCGATCGCGTTCTCTCGTAAGGGTGCAGTTGAGAATGTATTGTGTTGGTGCGGCTCTTCCCAGGGAATGCCCTGAAAGAACATCTTAACTGGCAAACTGAGACCGATGTTCTGTTGCAATTCTGCTTCTGGTAAAGGCAAACCTGTCCAGTTGCAACGCTCGAAAAACGCCTGGGTCGGTTGAACTAACCAGACATCTGGAGCGTCGGATAGCTCAACCACTGGATCGGGTAGCACCGCTGCAGGAGTAGCAATTTCAGGGGCACAGGTTTGCTCAGCAAGGTCAAGCATACCAGGCTTCCCTTTCCAAGGGATGCCCTGGAAAAAGTTAGCCACTGGCAAACAAAGACCTGCTTCTAGCTGCAATTCTGCTTCTGGCAAAGGGAGGCCGATCCAGTTACAGGACTCTAAGAAGTCCTGCACTGATTGACTGGGCCAGATAAATTGAGCATTCATTTCAGCTGTTCTCCTGCCCGCAGACGACTTTCAATGTCTTTCGCAGTCGCGCCCTCGTTCAGCCAGAAGGAGGCTGCATCAATCCGGTCGGAAGTACTGAGCAGAAACTTACAGTAAGTTTCTCCCATGGAGTAACACTGCAGCTCGATGCAGTGAAGTTCTTTGGGAGTAATGCTGCTGAAAAAGCCGGCAAACAGCCCTGCATAGATATGACAGACCGGTCTGCCGATATCGCCGAGGGTGCGCGCAACAGCTGAGTCAAACAGATTGATCACTAAAAAGCCTTGTTTGCGATCGCGCAAATCAACATCCCAGCGACCCCACCCTTGAGTCGTATAAGGCCACCACCACGTTTCTAGTAAAAACAAGGAATTTGCCTTCTGGGGAGTTTGAGCAAACTCCACTTCAAACCATTGCTTAAAAATCTCTGCATCCCGTTTGCCCCATTGCAAACCAATGCTATACATCACTACCGCCGAAGCGCTGCCCACTTCTTCTTCGAGTCCTTCGATGAGCCCAATGATGAAGTCTTCGCTGGCCAGGATATTGCGCGTATCGTTCCAATCCATAATGGAGCCGCGATCGGGTTGGAACTGTAAAAAGTCGCGAAAGCGATAGTGGTTGTGTTTTTTGGCGTATTTTTGCTTAATTGAATGTTCAGGGCGCGGACGTTGTTTTAAGGAGCGATCCAGAACCAGGGTCGCTCCCCTTTCTTCAGTAATAACCATAGGATAGATGCCTCGTTCTCTGGAGCCTTATTTTCAGTGATAGCAAATTTGCTCATTCTTTAGCAGGGAAAAGTTAGCAAACTCACAATAACACCACAGCAAATCTGGAACGCTCCTGCAGGTTGAGATTCAACCCCGGAGCCTTTAGTTAGCCCTCAACCGAAATACAGATTGACTTAACCGAAAAAATTCGGTTCGTCTTGTCTCTGAGAGTACCCATGGAAGCAAAGAAAATATACTATTTTTTGAAATAGATGTTGAGATCGAGTCAGGCTAAATTCGCCCAAAAGCTTACTGGAAGAGCAATACATTGTTATCAGCCTATCCGGGCGATTTTATTGAAACTCAAGATCGTTTAATAGATCTTATCGAAAACACAAGTGTCTGCTTCTAAGATAATACTTCCCTGGCTGAACGCATCTTGTCAGGCTATGTTGACAGCCCTGCATACGGCTCAAGTTTTCCAGTTGCATCAGTATTTTATATAACAGAATCTGCTTGTAGAGCAGACTGTAACGCTGACCTAAACGACTAGGACTTACGCACTGTACAAAGACAGGATTTTATGAATCAACGCATATAGGCAATTCCAGCGTTTTCTTAATCCACCTAGCAGGGCTAACTCACTTGGGAAAATGCAAGAAAATCAGGCTTGAAATGCCTGAAACTCATATCTGCTATTTTCATTTTTCTGTCAATGCATGAGTCTTAACGACTTTGGAACAAGAATCCAATCATATGTAGCGGCTTAGACACACGACTTGGAAGGTTAGCGCCCCCTAAGGGAGCGTTAACCCCATTTCACCGTGCCAGAACGGAAAAGAGCCTTGCTGAGCAAGGCTCTTAAAATAACCTTCCAAGTCGTTTTCGACCAGTATCTGTACAGAATAAATTGTATATAGCGAAATGTGGAAATGCTTGAATTGCAAAGATTTCAGCCACTTGGAATGCACAATTTATTTTATTTAACTACTTAAGCCCAAGCCTGTGACGAGTAGGCTGTGCTCGCACTATTTCTGATTACCAGCAATCATGTTAAATCAACAGCATTTTTGGAGTATACAGCTGACAACAATACAACCCAAAATCCTGACCGCTACCCATCTATTTGTCCTATTCTCAGAAAACGATTATTGACAAGCACGGGAGTGGTAAGAAAGTAATAATTTTTGAGCGTACGAGTGGACACCCGCACGCTCAAAAATTATTAACTCTATAGAACTAACCCAAGCACTACACGTCGATTCTCTATAGAAAATTGCTCGTAATTGCCCCATTCATATACGTCTGACTGAGGTCGACGCCATTGAGATTTACGTTCGTCAGATCTGCCTTCGTCAAGTTGGTTTCAGTTAAAATTGCTCCTGTCAGAATTGCATCTTTAAGATTGGCATGACTAAGGTTTGTTCGAGTCAGATTTGCTTTGGTAAGATTGGCACCACTCAAGTTAGCACCACTCAGATTCAAATTCCTCAAATTCGTCGCAATCAAATTCAGGTTTCTGAAGTCTCTTTGACCCGCTATATAGCGGCTTATAAGTTCTTTAGTATCCATAAAGCTTTCTAGCAAAAGATCAATAGCGGAAACGCTGCCTACGCTGCTTATGCCTTGCCATTGCCTTGCGCTTGCGCTTTTGAAGCGGAGTTTCAAAGTGCCGATGTTTCCTCATATCAGGAAATACCCCTGCCTTCGAAACACTCCGCTTGAATCGACGTAGTGCTGACTCAATGCTTTCGTCTTCACCTAGAATTACTTGAGTCATCTCATCTCCTAAACCAACTTGCGTTCTCAGATACTGGGTATCAATATGGACTAACCCAACCTCTCCTCATACAACAGGGGAAAACTCCAACTCTTAGAATCATCATAGATGGCGCAAAAACAGCGTCAAGGAGTCAGTATCGCTTGGAGGAACTACCCCGATTGTTCTATTGACCACCAGAAGACTCTCTTTCCCGGCGAGGCATTGGCTTGTTAACTTTTAAATCTCGCCCCATCCATTCAGTCCCATCAAGAGCTTCAATGACAGCAGCCTCTTCTGACTCTGTATCCATTTCAACAAAAGCACCCCCCCCTAACCCGACCTGTATCCCGATCAGTTGGCAACTGAACGCACTTAACTGTACCGTATTCTGTGAAAGCTTGGATAATATTTTCTGATGTAACTTCGTAGGATAGATTGCCAACGTAAACTGACATAACAGTATCTCCAGAATCGGGAAGGACAACAATCTTAGATCCGGAGAAACGTTTAAAAAACGAATTACACAACCGAAAATAACTCTTACCCCAGATACTAACACACGATCGTTACTCTGGATAGAATTTAGGTAGCAACATGGTCGCCAACTCTAGAGTTAGCCGGGCTATAAATATGTTCTCAACTCACTGCAGGGGCTGACATCCAAGCATCCGGTAGTACTCCAACAGTCAGGATGTTGAGCGCGAGGATGGGAATCCTCGCGCTCAACATCCTTATTTGTTTACCACGATTCAGATACCACCTTCTGAACTTTTGAGACAGATGCGATCGCAAAGCCAATGTATTGGTCTCATTGTAAGCGTTCGAGTTCGCCTGGTACGTCTCTTGCTTGAATCGGTGCGTCTGCCTGTCGTCACCTGCGATCGCACTTCAATATCCCAGCACTCAAGGGCGGAACCCCCTAACCATCCTGCAAAACACCAATCTTCTACTAAGGACTGCCAAAGCCTCCCAACGACGACTGACTGAAGCTCACTGCCCCCTGACTTGCTCGTACTGCTGACTGAGAAAAGAGCTGAAAAGCCCGACGAATTTCTGTCTTATTATTACCCGGCGTCAAAATCCACTCATCCCGAATGCCCATTTGTGTAAATACCTGCCGAAAATCAGTATGACCGCTATCATCAATACCCAATGCTGCAATGATGTGATTCTCTGCCATAAGCATATCGTTCACGAGAGAAGCCACCTTACGAATACCAGTCTGACGCGAATGCTCGTCTGCTCCATCGGTAATAATCAATGTAATAGTACGGACAGGAACACCATTGTCGGCAAACTCCTGCGCCTTAGCTAACACTGTACCCAACAACACTACCGTTTGATCGTAGAGCGGTGTTCCCTGATTGGGATCGTAGTTGTGTTTGTCCATCCGAACTGCCTGGTCAACAGGACAGTATGCATAGAGAACTGTACCGTTGAGGTAGCGCGTGTGGATGAGAATGTTGTTTTTCTGCTGAGTTGAGAGTAGCGCATCAAGCACAGTGTTGTGACCCGCTCGTACGGTTTGGGCATTACCAGAAAAGCGAATCGATCCCGAATCGTCGGGCATAATCGTAACAAGCACCACTTCACTGGCTGCGACATCATCCACAGACACACCCAAACCTGCCTGGATCTGAGCACCGATATCGCTAACTGTCAGAGCTTGTAGAGAAGTGGTGGAAAGCAACCCTTCTTCCTGAGCCGATTGAAACAAACTGTTTAGATTCGGGGTTTGGCTAACAGATTGACTCATCATAGATCTCCTTAAACAGAAAAATGGACAGAGAATTCCTGTGGAGCAACCCCTCTGAATTGCTCCTGAAGCAAGCAATGCTTCAATACCACTAAAAGGATTTAAATTTCGTAGTTGGCACTTTAGTGCTGCACAGGCTTTGGATAAACGCTACAGACCTCACTAAGCAATTTAGAGGACGAGCACTAAAAGTGCTTAAATTTCGTAGTTGGCACTTTAGCTACACAGGCTTTGGATAAACGCTACAGACTTCGCTAAACCATCCAGGGAATGAGCACAACTAACAGTACTACACGTTAATAGCTGGCACTTTAGGGATCCAACGCCTTTCGAGTAATCCCAGCTTGATTTGGAAACGCAATCCATAAATCGACAAAACACTTATCCAGCAAGCTTTTCCCAAATTCAAACTCGCCACTCTAAAATCCACAATGGCACAAACACTACAGCTTGCTCAACACACTACCTCCATTGCAAACATTAGCGTTCTTAACTTCAATAGCGTCTTGATACAACGCCTAACTCGACGGTAGATCGGACTTCAGCATCTTAGTACAGCACCCAACTCGAAGGCAGATCGGATTCAAAGCAGCAAATCGGGCCAGTTCGCCATCAAATCGGTAGATTTCACCACATGCATACCCGCATCAGCAAAGCGTTGAAAGGCAGCATTTGCCTGGTCAGTAAAGTCTACGACTCCCGGAACGACAACAGCAGACGTGCAATCTTCTAACAGATAAACCTTTCTGGCCAGATCAGGATCCTGTGCTTGAATTTCGGTCAACAGGTCAGCAATCGTCCAGGCAACACAATGACTCTTGGCCTGTCCCGCAACAATGACCGCATCGAACTCTAGTAACTTCTGGATAAAGCGGGCATTTTTCTGAGCAATCGGACGTCCGCTGGCATCTTGTAGCACCTCTGGACACAGTACTGAATAATTCTCCGTGAGCGGATTGCCGCCTTTAACTTCAAAGTTTGTCTGGCTGTGACGGGCAATATTGTGGAAAAAGCAAGCTTCCTCTACCGCAGACACCAAAGCATAACCAATCCCCCCTAACATGGCATGATAAGGCCAGATCGTCAGCGGATACTTGCTATCTCGATCGAGTTGCGTGACATAGTGCAATGCGTAAGTTTGCAACCCCATATAGTTGCCTCTGGCCAGGCTGTAAGCAATAGCAGGATTTACTTTCCAGGTTCCCTTCTGCACATCTGTGAGGGAAATACTTGTCATCGGAGCAGGATTTTCTCCCGCGTCGTTGATCCAGAAATCAGCATGGAAGATCTGCATACCTGTGTGGGTATCCAGCGTCGGCGAAATTTCGGTAATCAGACTCAGGTTGCGGTAGATAAATTCGCAGAGTCGCACATTATCATCAACTGCTCCTGTACCAGACTGTCCACCCACAAACAGTTCAAACCGGGGGATACAGAACGTATTTTGCACATCAATCGCCATTAAACAAATGCGAGTCTTATCCCTGGCAGCAGGTTGAAGATTATGCTGTTTGGTCCAACGCTTAGCCTCATCAGCCCTTTGCTGATAAAGAACGCGCCAGACTTCCCCCACCCTAGCAGCATCAAAATGGGTTGGGATAGGTAATTGTTGAATTGTTTGTGTCGCCATGATTGAATTCCTCTATCGTTGATAATGGTTGTATCCTTTGTTCCTCTTTTCTTTCTTGACATTCCTGGAGCAAAGCTAGTTCTTGCCACTCAATTCTTTTCACCTTAGACAATTGTGAGCACGTGAATGGTTTGTTGTTTGACGACATACAATCCTTCCTGTCCGGCAAAAAGCTGACTGCTGCTATCGACAAATGACTCGGTATCGGGAAAGTCTTTGGTGACGAAAAGGTTCCCGTTGCGCGGTTCAATTCGAACAATACCCTCATCGGTTGCTGCTAGGAGAAAGTGGTTAACGGCACAATGACCATGCAGGCTAGCCAGCCAGGTACCCGCACCCGGATCGACCTCAGCAGTTGCTTCAAGCGAGCCATCGGCTCGAATAACTGCACAACGGTGAACTGTCTTACCGTGTTCCTGGATAGCCAAGAACAACCAGGCCAGGTTGCAACTCAAGCAACAGGTAGCATCAATGAGCTGCCCTGACCAATGCGGCATTTGGACGCGGTCGTTGATGCCAGGTCGCTGGACATCGAAAACAAAAGCAACATTAAGCTTGCCTGCTCGGTATAAGCCAAAGCCAAACTGGGAGCCGACCCAGAAACGGGTCTGGTTTTGCAAAACATCACCAATGTATTCTGGTCCCAATTGCCCGTCACGCAGGAGTTGACCATTTTTCACCCAGTAGCGTGCTGATTCGCGGGTTGCGATCGCACTCCATCCTTGACCCCAATCTACGGCCATACGACTCGCCCCTCGTCCTGGAATTAGACTAAAAACTTCCCCGTATTGAGCGATCAGCGTCGTTCTCCCTTGCAGATGAAATTGCAAGGTCGGATCCAGATTGCCCTGCAACACTGTTGTGCCATCCTGCCGCTGAAATTTTCCCTGATGATGATAGAGCCAATACAGGTGTCTCTCCTGGAACGCAGCCATTAATATAATGCCTTCAGTGGTAAAGACAGGTGTTGCAGTGACTGCACTGCGTATCGTCGCGATCGCAGAAGGTGCAGCCGCAGGAGCAGGCACCTGGCTAGGAGCACAATTCGGACAACCAGACCGGGCATGTTCTGTACCGCAACACTGGCATTGCGTCCAATGTAGATTATCCAGCAGCAATCGTGGAAACTCCCCTCGCCAATCTTGCTCAAAGACCTGATAAAAATGGTGTAACAACTCATCTGGCAACAAGGCATACGGCAAAGCAGGTTTAGGATACTTCACTTCTGGGTGAAACACTGTAACTCGCTGTAGCGGTCGTGCCTCATGGGGAAGCTTTGCAGCTGGATCTTTAGGTCGATAAACACCACCATAAGGACCCACAAATAACAAGCATTGCATCAACATCACCGTAAAAGCATACCAATCCGACTCAGACGAGTGAGGTTGCTGTAAAATCGGGCGATCGCTATGGGCATCGCATAGCAATGGATCCACAAAACGTGCCGTGAATACCCGACAGGGGAAACCACTATATTGGAACGAGTCTGCATCGATCAAATATGCTTCTGTTCCCCGTACCAGAACATTGAGATCGTTAAAGTCTCCAATCGCAACTTGAGCAAAATGCAGCTTAGATACTGTCGTATGCAAATCCTGGAAAATTTTAACGACCTGTTGCTGGGAAATACCAGTTTGTCGAAAGCTGCGATCGCAATACCGCAACAAGACTTCTGCCCCCCTCAACAAAGACATTGTATAACCCAAAATCATCTTTCCCCTTCGATCGGTCACCAATGTCTCCGGTCGCACTACACGTTGAGGCAACTGTCCCGGAAATTGACGCAGCTTCTGCTGGTGCTCTGAGACGCGATCTCGCGCTGCTTGTTGCGCCTGGGGAAATCCCTGGTAATCAGGATGATCAGGCTGTTTAAACAATTTCAAAGCCAACCCTTTACCAATATCAAACACATCTGCCTCACCCCCCTTACCAATCGACTGATTTGGACTCAGGCGAACTCGTTTATTATTCACATAAACATCCATGTTTACTTGCCTCCTGAGTAGCTTTTAGCTTTTGGCTTTTAGCTTTCAGCATGCTGTTTTTCATCAATGACTACTGGTTAATAGTTCATGATTAAGATTAACCACTAATCGTTAAGCACTAACAGCCAATCGCTCCTTACGACGAATTGCAACCAGCGTCGTATCATCACGTAATAATCCCGACTGCTTCACAATCCGACGTTCCTGCCAATCTGGCCTCGTCAACTCACGATTGATCAGCGCCAACCGACGACGAACCGCATCTGAATTGCGAAAATAACAATCCTCCTGCCAGAATTGCTCAATCGGTCCAACAGTCTCTGATTTTCCTGGCAAACGTCGATCGCTCAGGGTCATCAAGTCAACAACACCATCCGTGCCAATTAAGATCGTCTCTACCTTTTCAACAGGTAATTGCTGATGCACCTGCACTTGGAACGACTTTACCCCCGCTAGCGACCGATCGAGGAGTTGATAAGCTAGATAAGGAGGAGCATTATTTGGGAAGGGGCCAGAGTGAAAAATCTGACCGTTGATTGCCATCACCCCATCTCCCAAAGAAAATACCGCCGCGCCTGCTGGTGTCACCAAAGCACCGACAATGGTAAACAGAAAATAGTCCTGAACAAGTTGAAAAGTACACCCTCCCATGTCTTGGGCCAGAGCCTGTAACTTAACCAAAACCTGCTGTTGCACGTTTTGCCAGAAGTTATCATTTAACAAAAGTTGAGATTCGGGAACACGGCAGAGGGTTTGCGCAATCGCATCCGCAACCCAGCGCGTCCCTAACTTCGCCCCTATCTCGCTATGCATACCGCTACTACAACCATCACAAACCACTGCGATCGTTTCTGAATCCGTCCTAACAGTGTAAAATGCATCCTGATTATTCTTACCCACCAGCTGATGATGCCTACCTGCAATCGACCCTGCTGCGAGTTCAAAGTACCCGCTGATTTGCCCGCTAACTTGTTCGCTTAATCGCTTAATCCGATCGTTCATCTGACTTCGTGTTAGATTCACACTCACAATATAGTGTCAAAAATACACGATGTCAAGAAAATTATGCTCGACCCTGGCAGGCTATCTTGGAAGCTTTGCTCTGAAAGGCTTCCAAGATCGTCCAATTGAATCCTAAGCACGAAAGAATAAAGGTTAGCACATTCAGCGGAGGTGCTAACCTTTCAAGTCGTATCCTACAAATGAGTTGAGAACCTAATACAGGGAGTGCTATCCAATCGACAAGCAAATTGTTTTAAGCCCAAACCGGGATCGTATCATTACGGGATGCAATGAAGAAGCAATCATAGCGTCTATCTTGTCAGCCTACCTCTAGCTCCTGACAACCTATCAGGATCGGAAACGCAACACTTCCTGGAAGGTGATTCCGCTTCATAAGGCTCGCAAAATCTTTTCAAGTGTAGCCTCCAACCGAACGCTCAAAAGCCCTTCCTTCTCCGCCACAAACCACAATGTTTACCCAATGGGTTGCAAGGCAATCTTGTAAACCTTGAAATCTCTATAGACAGAACTTTGGGCTAAGTTTCTGCAGACAGGTTCAGCGCCACATGGTATCAGTAGAGTAGAACCCTCTATCCTACTGATAGAAAACCTCAAGGCAAAATTTGTTCACCCAGAACTTCCGCGTTCGGAACAAGTTCGCATTTTACAGACGGTTAGAAGAAGAAGAAAAAAATGCAATCGCCTGCAACAGTCTCACAACAACGATCGCCATATCCTCGTCAGCCTATTATTGCCATTGATGGCCCAGCTGGGGCTGGCAAATCTACAGTTACCCGTTCGATCGGCCAAAAATTGGGTTTGCTCTATCTCGATACAGGAGCAATGTATCGTGCTGTTACCTGGTTGGTTTTAGATCGAGGTATCCCCATTGATGATGAAACTGCCATCGAGCGCCTTGTCAGCCAGTGCGATATTGAACTGAGCGACCATGCCGACCAATACCAGGTTCGCATTAATGGTCAGGAGGTCACCCAAGCTATCCGGAGTACTAATGTTACAGCCAACGTCTCTGCGATCGCAGCTCAAACAGCCGTTCGCCAGACTCTAATGAAAAAACAGAAAAACTATGGCCAAAAAGGAGGAATCATCGCTGAAGGCCGAGACATTGGCACTCACATCTTCCCAGAAGCCGATCTGAAAATATTTTTGACTGCGTCAGTCCGCGAACGAGCAAAACGCCGCCAAAAAGATCTACAAGATCGAGGCCAGGGCAATATTAGTTTAGAACAACTAGAGCAAGCAATACGCGAAAGAGATCGAAAAGACAGCAACCGAAAAATCGCTCCTTTACGCCAAGCAACCGATGCGATTGAAATTCAAACTGACGAAATAAGCATTTCAGATGTTGTTGAGAAAATCATTGCTCTTTACCAGAAAAAAATCTTTCCATCTACTCTTTCAGAGCCAAACTAAACCCTACTCACTTTGTGTTCTGGAATTATCCTACTGGTAAAACAGCAATCTCATCGTCTGAAACACTCTCTTCAACAGCATACTGAAACTACGCTTCTATTTTCACAGAGAGAATCTTATCACCCTGACGGATAGACTTTACCACATCCATATTTCCAGTTTGACCAAAGGTTGTGTGTACCCCATCTAGATGGGGTTGAGGCGAATGGCAAATAAAAAATTGACTGCCACCCGTATCTTTCCCCGCATGGGCCATCGATAAAGTACCCGCCTGATGCTTATTATCATTAATTTCACACTTAATAGTGTAACCAGGGCCACCCGTTCCTGTTCCATGAGGACATCCCCCCTGGATAACAAAATCATCAATTACACGATGAAATGTTAATCCATCATAAAATCCTTTTTCAGCTAGCTCCACAAAGTTTTTTACCGTATTGGGTGCATCCAGATCGAACAAATCAATAGTAATGACGCCTTTCTCAGTCTCCATAATTGCACGAGCCATAGTTACTCCTTGTTTTACTCCAATATTCGTCTTGAGATCCTTGTATCTATCCTACGAGTATAAATCTCTCTTGAAAAATCCTCATACCAATCCGAACAGCAAAATATATTGATGGAACAGCTTGAAAACAACTGACCACTATCTTAAACACAATTCGGCAATCTTAGCAGAAGCAAACACCCCAAAGCTAGCAAAGGAAAAGGGAAACAATTTCATATATTTTTTAACCCTTAGACATTCATAACCTCTACCATCTCATCAATGCAAAATAATAGACTGCAAAATAATAGTATGACAAACCCTCTCCATCTACAGCAAGAAGAACTAGAAACCAAAGAATATTGGCGTTTAGTAGAATAAAGCAAAATCGCAAATTTTAATTGACCCGGTAGGCGAAATTGGCAAATGCTTGAATTGCGAGGATTTCAGCAAATTGGATGCACAATTCATTTTGTTCAGGTACTTATGTAGCACTAGGCGCTTCCTAAAAGCAAAAAAACTCTCTCCAACTTGTTTCAGGAGAGAGTTTTTTACTTTAGAAACTTAACCTGGCACCGAGCTATTTTTGCAGGAGGCAACCCTCCAACTATCTTCGCCGCTGTACCGTTTCACACCCGAGTTCGGGATGGTTCGGGGTGGTTCCAGTGCGCAATAAGCACCAGGAAGAAAACTATATACTTTTCCTGCAAAGGTCACTCCACATGCAAGAAACTTTAGAACCTTGAGGACTGCATAGTGACATCAACATACCAATCAGAAAAGGACAAGCCCTCGGTCTGTTAGTACGGCTCGGCTCCATACATTACTGCACTTCCACCTACCGCCTATCAACGGGTGTTCTTCCCGTGACCTTACTGGGTTAACCCCATGAGAGCACTCATCTTGAGGTGGGCTTCCCACTTAGATGCTTTCAGCGGTTATCCGCTCCGCACTTGGCTACCCTGCGTTTACCGTTGGCACGATAACAGGTACACCAGCGGTGCGTCCTTCCCGGTCCTCTCGTACTAAGGAAGGCTCCTCTCAATGCTCTTACGCCCGCACCGGATATGGACCGAACTGTCTCACGACGTTCTGAACCCAGCTCACGTACCGCTTTAATGGGCGAACAGCCCAACCCTTGGGACGTACTACCGCCCCAGGTTGCGATGAGCCGACATCGAGGTGCCAAACCTCCCCGTCGATGTGAACTCTTGGGGGAGATCAGCCTGTTATCCCTAGAGTAACTTTTATCCGTTGAGCGACGGCCCTTCCACTCAGCGCCGTCGGATCACTAAGG
>JGI12316J15310_10000016_pt23 | contig 96718 bp, 79 predicted proteins | sample MarCyaLeptolynsp_FD_15310 | JGI IMG/M metagenome (IMG submission 15310) | reverse complement strand
TGATGGCCGCGGCGGCGATCACCACCAGGATGGGGCGGCCGGTCAGTATCGCCGAATCGGCGCCGCGATCGTTCCGAGGCGCGCTGCGGGACGCGTGGACGCCCGGCGGCGTGCTGCTGGGCGCGGGCGCTTTCGTCCAGGCGGCGAACTCGGGGATCGCGGGAAGTTGGTTGGGGCTGTACGTGTTCCGGCGGCTGGGCGTGTCGCTTGAGTGGAGTCTGACGATCCTGATCGGGTTCTGGGCGGCGGTCACCTCGGCGCGGGTCTTGGCGGCGAGGATTCCTCCGCGCGCCGGACGCGTGCTTCCGGCGCTGGGGGTGACGGCAGTGTCGTTGCTGGGCGCGCTCTTTTTGATGCAGACGGTGCAAGCTTCAGGCGCATTGGTCGGGGCGCTGTTGCTGGGCGCGGGCGTGGGCGCCGCGCACCCGCTGATGCTGGGCGCGATGCAGACGCGGCTGTTGCCGGCGCCGACGGGACTGCCGCGACTTTACGCAGCGGGGTCGCTGTTGGCGGCGCTGTTCTGCGCTTGGGCGATCGGGCCGCTGTCGAACCAGTGGGGAATCGACGTGGTGGTCTGGATCCTCCTGGTCGGGGGAGTCGGGGCGCTCGGGATCTTGGTGACGCTAGTGATCGAGTCTCGGTTCAGCCCGAGTCCAGCGAGTGCGCGGTAGGAGCCAGACGGAGTCCGATCGATGCCGCCCGCCCGACGAAATCCCCGCTACCTGGCGATCCTGGGCACGGCCTCGTTGACGATCTTGATCGCCGGAGCGATCTTTCGGCCTCGCACGCCCGGGCCGGACGAGACGGCGGCGGCGGGGGCCTCGACCGACATTACCCGGCTGCAACGGCTGACGCAGCGGCGCTCGATCGACAGCTTCGCGGAGTTCTTTACCGAGTTGGCGCGGCAGGTCGACGACCGCGTTTTGCGGCTCGAGCGGGGCGGACGGACGGCGATCGTCTGGGGACCGTCGACAGCGGTGACGGCGGGGGGATCGCCTCGGCTGCCGAACGAAGATCGTGCGGTCACGGGCCGAGGAGAGACGGCGGAAGGCTGGAACAGCAAGACGACGACGGCGGGGCCGCATCTGCCGGCGGCGATCATCGAACTGGCCGCGTCGCCGGAGACCGGGGCGCCTCCTCCGCCGGTGGATCGGTTTTCCGCACGCTTCTATCCGACCGGCGCCTGGGCGGTGGCGGTCTGGCGCGACGTGGACGGCGGATTGCAGTTCAGGCCGGGTCAGTTGCTGGGAACGGAGACGATCGAGTGTTCAGGCGTCGAGACGACGGCGCTGCGGCTGAACCTGCCGCTGGGAGCGGAGACGGCCGGAGCGGGGATCTTCGATCTGGACGAGGGGTTGCTGGGCGTGGTCGGCTCGTGCGACGGGCGGCTGGTCGGCCTCGACGTGGAAGCGGTGAGCGAGGTGTTGGCCGACCACGACACGCTCGAAGACCACCTGTTGCGGCGCTACGGGATGCGGCTGGCCGAGCTCGATCCGCGAACGCGTAAGAGCTTCCGCGCCGAATACGGCTACGCGGTGACAGAGACTTGGCGCACCTATCAAGCCGACGAGTCCGGTTTGCGTCCGGGCGACGTGATCACCTCGATCGACGGCAATCCGGTGACGGCGGAACGCGACCTGGAGCCGCTGACGCTGCCGGTGGCGCGAGAGGTCTTCGAGCTGGGCATTCTCCGGCGCGGACGGCCGAGGAACGTCGAACTGCGGGCGCGCGGCGAAGTCCGGCATGAGTTTCTGCCGGGCGGCGTGCGCTGGTCCGAGGCTCGGCAGGGCATCGAGATCGGCGAGGTGGATGCGGCGGGACCGGCTTTCGCGGCAGGGCTTCGCGCGGGCGATCGGTTGCTGGCGATCAACGGCGTCGCGCCCAAGGGCGAGGCGGCGGCGGCGCGCGCGCTGGGGGCCAAGGGCGACGTTCCGAACTACCTGACGGTGCAGAGAGCGCGACGGATCTGGGGCGTCTTCGTGGACTAGATGAACGAACTCGCCTCACTCGGAATCATCTTGCTGCTGGCCCTGTTGGCCGGGCACTTGGTGCAGGTGTTGCGCATCCCCGAAGTCACCGGCTACATTCTGGCCGGCTGCGCGTTGGGGCCGTCGGCGTTGGGGTGGGTGAGCCACGAGAATCTACAGGCGCTGAGCATCTTGAGCGAGGTCGCGCTGGGGCTGATTCTGTTTTCGATCGGCAGCGTGTTCGAGTACAGTCTGCTGCTGCGTTTCGGCAAGCGGATCTTGAAGCTGACCCTGATCGAGTCCGTGCTGGCGTCCGCGCTGGTGACGGGCGGGATGCTGTTCCTCGGCCAGAGCTGGCAGATCTCGATCTTGCTGGGGGCGATCGCGATCGCCACGGCGCCCGCTTCCACGCTGATGGTGATCCGCGAATGCAACAGCCGCGGCCCGCTCTCTGACACGCTGCTCGGGATCATCGCGATCAACAACATCCTGTGCATCATCGCCTACAGCTTGGCCGCGGCGGCGATCAACCTGATCGGCGGGTGGTCGGGTCTTGAAGCGTTGCCGACGACGCTCTACCACGCGCTGTTTCCGTTGGTCTGGCAGTTGATCGGATCGGTTGCGCTGGGATTCCTGGTCGGGCTGGTTCTGGCTGCTTGGGCGAGCCAGGTGCATGAGACGGGCGAGATGTTGATCCTGCTGGCTGGGTCGATCTTGCTGTGCGTCGGCGTGGCGGAGATGTTCGACTTGTCGCCGCTGGTGGCGAGCTTGGCCGTCGGCGCCACGATGGTGAACCTGTCGCAACGCAGTCGCAGGTTGTTCCATACGTTGGCCGGCACCGATCCCCCCTTTTACGCCATCTTCTTCGTGATTGCAGGAGCGGACTTGGATATCGGCGCGATCCCCGAGATGGGCTTGCTGGGCGTCGTCTACCTGAGCGCGCGGGCGGTCGGGAAGTTCTTGGGCGCGGTGCTGGGCTCGCGCTGGCTGAAGCTCGACAAGAAGGTCCAGCAGTACCTGGGTTACGCGCTGATGGCGCAGGCAGGGCTGGCGGTGGGGCTGATGATGGCGGCCGAGACGCAGTTCCCAGAGTACGCTTCGACCATCAAGACGGTGGTGCTGTCGTCGGTGGCGATCTACGAGATGTTCGGACCGATCTCGGCGCGTTTCGCGATCGTGCGCGCCGGGGAAGCGCGCCTCAAAGAGGTCGATTCGGGGTCGATCTGGGCGCTTGAGTAGAGCCTGTCCGGATCTTTACTTGACACTCATTTGCATGCTCGGGTAGCGTGGGCGGTGAGAGCTTCATCTGCAAGTCCGTTGCAGACTAAGCCTAGCCCGTTCCGCCGACTCCCCGATATGCACCGCCTCTTCGCAGTTCTTCTGTGCGCGCTCGCGCCCGTCCTTCCCGCCGCCGACCTGACCGGCGTCGTGACTGACCCGCAAGGACGTCCCGTCGCGGGCGCTCAAGTGGAAGCCGCCGGGCAATCGGCGTGGACCGACTCGGGCGGCGTCTTCAAGCTGACCGGATTGCCCGCGGGCGAAGTGGAAGCGACGGTGATCTCCCCCGACTTCGAACCGCTGATCCAGACCGTCGCCGTCAGCGCCGAAGGCGCCGAGGCCGAGTTGCGATTCGAGGCCGTCCGTCGCGCGGCCGCGGCGGTTGAGGTCGTGGGTACGGCGGAGGAACTGCTGGCCGAGATCCCCGGCTCGGTGTTCTTGATCTCGCAGGAAGAGTTGCGCGACTCGAAGCCCGTCGACGCGAACGAGACGCTGCGGAAGGTCCCCGGCATCACGTTGCGCGAGGACTCTGGACCGATGGCGATGCGGCTGAACATCGGCATGCGCGGACTGAATCCCGACCGCAGTCGCAAGGTGCTGATGCTCGAAGACGGCATCCCCATTTCGCTCGCGCCCTACGGCGAGCCCGAGATGTACTACTCGCCTCCGATCGACCGGATGCAACGCGTCGAAGTGTTGAAGGGCAGCGGACAGATTGCGCACGGGCCGCAGACGGTCGGCGGCGTGATCAACTTCGTCACGCCCGATCCGCCGTCGAAACTGCACGGCGACGTGGACGTGGAAGGGGGGCAGCGCGGAGTCTTTTCCGGCAACGCCTCGATCGGCGGCAGCAGCAAGAATCAGCGCGCGGGGTGGTTCCTCAACTACTTGCACAAGGAGGGCGACGGCTGGCGTCAGTTCTTCTTCGATATCGACGACGTGCAAGCAAAGTTCACCTTGCGGCCGAGCGACCGACACGCGTTCGCGTTCAAGGCGGGAGTCTACGACGAGCGTTCGAACTCCACCTATCTGGGGCTGACGCAGCCGATGTTCGACGCCGATGCGAACCAGAACGCCGTCCCGGGAGACGACTTGGACGTGAGCCGCGAGTCGGCCTCGCTCTCGCACGTCTACACGATCGACTCGCACACGACTTGGAACACGGCCGGGTTCGCGTACCACACGGTTCGCAACTGGGGCCGGACGGATTTTGACCGGTCGGACCGCGGGCGCGATTACATCGGCGTCTTCGGAGACCCGTCGGTGGACGGCGGCGCGGTCTTCTTGCGCGACTCGGCCGGCAACCGCAACCGCGAATTTCACGTGGCCGGAATCCAGACCGGGATCTCAAGCGACCGCGACCTGGGCGGACGGCGCAACAAGTTCGACGCGGGTATCCGCTATGTCTACGAGCAGGCTCGCGACCAACGCATCAACGGGCCGGGCTTCCGCGCTCGGACGGGTACGATTCGCGACGACGAGGAACGCTTCGGTCGCGCCTTATCGGGCTTCGTCCAGAACCGCTTCTTTCTGGGCGACCGCCTGATCGTGACGCCCGGCGTTCGGCTCGAGAGCTACACGCAGGAGCGACACATCACTCGGACGCGCGTCGAGGGCGTTCCGACCAACGTCGACCGGCGCCAGGACAACACGATCACGACGGCCGTTCCCGGCCTGGGCGCCGCCTTCAAAGTGAACCCGATCGTGACCGTCTTCGCGGGCGTCCATCGCGGCTTCGCGCCTCCACGGACGAAGATCGCCATCACCAACGACGCCGAGAACCTGGATCTGGACGCGGAGTTGAGCTGGAACTACGAGGCCGGCGTTCGCTTCTCGGGTTCGCGGGCAGTGCGCGGCGAGTTCACGTTCTTCCGGATGGATTTCTCCAACCAGATCATCACCGCGGCCGAATCGGGCGGCGCGACGACGACGCTGACGAACGGCGGGTCGACGCTGCACCAAGGGTTCGAGTCGAGCCTGCGGGTCAACTGGAACGAGGTGGCTGAGACGGGCCGCTGGTCGCTGTTCACCGACGTTCGCCACATGTACCTGGGCACGGCGGAGTTTCGCGATAACGAGCTGTTCGCCGACAATCGCCTGCCCTACGCGCCGCGCAACACGTTCTCGTTCCTCGTCGGCGGACGGCATCGTCAGGCGCTCGGTTTTCAGCTCGACATGAGCTACATCGCCGACCAGTTTGGCGACAACAACGAGACGATCGCGGCTTCGGCGGACGGCACGGTGGGTCAGTTGCCCGCCTACACGATCTTCAACATGATGGTCGACTACCCGATCCGCCGAGAGCGCTGGGAAGTCACGCCGTACTTCACGGTGAAAAACCTGTTCGACGAACTCTACATCTCCTCGCGGGCGCCGCAAGGGATCCAGCCGGGCATGTTTCGCCAGGCCAACGTCGGGCTACGGTTGAGCTTCTAGCGCGGGTCGACGGCCGATTACGGATCGGCCTACAATTGCGCGCATGGCCGGTTACCCGGGCGCGGAGACGGAGCGCCGATTCCATTTCGAGGAGTTGGCTCGCTTCGTTGCGAGCGTTTTTGAAGCATGCGAGATGGGCGCCGCCGACGCCCGGTTGCTGGCGGAGACGCTGGCGGTCGCCGACTTGCGCGGATGCCATTCGCACGGCGTCCTGCGCGTTCCGGACTACGTGAAGAAGCTGCGCGAGGAAGGCGTGGACCCCAAAGGTCGCCCGCGGGTGGTCGAGGATCGGCCCTCGGCGATTCGGGTGGACGGCAGGAACGCGATGGGACAGATCTCCTGCCAATTCGCCATGCAACGCGCGATCATCAAAGCGCGCGGGACGGGCGTGGCGGCGGCGGCGGTCGGCGCGAGCAACCACTGTGGGGCGCTGGCCTACTTCGCCATGCAGGCCTTGGAACAAGGGCTGATCGGACTGGCGACGACCAACGCCCTGCCGACGATGGCGCCGTGGGGCGGCGTCGACAAGATCGTGGGCATCAATCCGTTGGCGGTGGCGATTCCAGCCGGGGAAGAGGACCCGATCGTGATCGACGCCGCCTTCAGCGCGTCGTCGCACGGGAAGGTTCGCATCTACGACCAGAAGGGCCTCCACTTGCCGGCGGGTTGGGCGTTCGACGCCGAGGGCCGCGAGACGACGGACGCCGCCGCCGCTTTGACAGGGCTGCTGCGGCCGATCGGCGACTACAAAGGCGTCGGGCTGGCGGTGGTGATGGGCGTGCTCTCCACGGCGCTTTCGGGCGCGGCTTACGGGACGGAGTTGGGCAACATGGTCGACGGTCCGGAGGCGGGCCGCGACGGGCAGTTCTTGTTGGCGCTGGACCCGGCGGCATTCGTCGATCGGGACGAGTTCGGCGCGCGGGTGGACGCCGTGGTGCGGCAGATTCGCGAGAGTCGGAAGGCGGAGAGTTGCGAGCGGATCTATGCGCCCGGTGAGTTAGAGGCTTCGACCGAGAAAAGGTATCGAGCCGAGGGGATTCCGCTGAATGCGGAGACGATCGCGGGGCTGAACGAGGCGGCGGCGGGGTTCGGGTTGGCGGGGGTGTAGCGGGCTAGAACTGTTGGGCTTCGTCGGGGCCGGGCTCGGCGTAGGCGGGGTCTTTGGCGCGGACGTAGACTTCGCCGTCGGGGAGGAGTTTCACTTCAAGCGGGACGATGGTGACGCCTTGCTCGTTGATGGTTTGCGCGATTTCGCCTAGGTCGCGGTCTTCGATGCCCTCGCGGGGAAGCGGCGGCCGGTTGGCGTTGAAGAAAGCCGTGCACCACCAGCGGCCTTGCCTGTCTTGGAAGGGCGTGCCGTGGCCGAGGAAGCGGCCGGCGAACTTGCGGGGGCCGTACGGGCCGGTGATCTGGTCGGCGGTCGAGTAGTAGAGATTATAGGAGCCTTGGCGGCCGCGATCGGTCGACCAGGCGGTGCCGAGATGGACGAACTTGTCGCCGACCTTGATCATGGTGGCGCCTTCGTGGCCGATGCGGCGGATGGGCTCGCCGTCGGGGCCGGGGCGGGTCCCGGACGGGTCGATACGGACCGGCTCGGCGGTATAGGCGGTCAGATCTTCGTTGAGGGGCGCGACGAAGGTGTTGCCCCAGAGCAGCCAGGTGACGCCGTCGCCGGTGAACAAGGAAGGATCGTGGCGCTCGCCGAGGTTTTCGCCCATAGGATGGGTCCATGGTCCGGAGAGGCGATCGCCTTCAGATAGAGCGAGGCTGGCGACGCCTTTGGGGCAGTGGACGAGCGCCCAACGGTCGCCCATCCAGTGGACTTCGGGCGCCCAGAGGAAGCCGTCGGCACGGGCGGGGTCCTTTTGCGCGTGAAGGGTGTCGGCGAGGGTGAAGACGGGACCCAGCGACTCCCACTCGATCAGATCCTTGCTGCGATAGACGCGGACTTGGTTGCCGACGATGCTGGCCTCGCGAAGGCCGAGGTTGTAGGGGTCGTCGGCCTCGCGCGGGTCGTCTTCACGGGGCTGGGTTCCGGTGAGGTAGTAGAAGTCGTCGGGACCGAGGGTGATGTAGGGGTCGCGGATCCAGCCGGCCTTGATGTAGAGCGCGCGGTCGTGGCTCTCGAGACCGGCGCGGATGGTTTCCGGGTCCATGACGGGACCGGGTTTGCGGTCGGTCTTTTCTTGGATGAAGACGCTGGCCGGGAATTGGGTTCCGCCTTCGACGCCGGTCTTCTGTTCGGGAGGGTCTTCAGCCGGCGGACCGGCGCAGGCGGCTAGGAGGAAGCCGAAGAGGAGCGCGGACGAGAGACGACGCATGACGGATCTCGCACTAGCTTAGGTGAAGGCGCGGACGAGGTAGAGGGCCGCGGCGGCGAGGATCAGCAGGCTTGAGATCCAGAGGAAGGCGCGCAGCCAAGGCGCCGGGCGGAGTTCGGCGGGTAGGCGGCGGCCGAGGTAGAGCGTCGAAAACGCGATGACGGGGAGCATGAGCGCTTGGGCAACGCCTCCGATGAGGACCATCAGGACCGGTTCTTGGAGCCAGAGGTAGCAGAGCGTCGGCACGAGCAGGGTGAGGAGGACGGCGGCGCGGATGAACAGGAGGCGGCGCCGGTAGTCGTGGCGTCGAGCGTATCCGGCGACGACGGCGAAATCGGCGAGGATGCGGGCGTGCCCGGCGGTGGCGGAGAAGACCGAAGAGTAGAAGACGGCGACCGCGCCGGCGAGGAAGAACGGCAACGAGGCGGGACCGAGGGTTTCGGTGAAGATGGCGGAGAGGGCGGCGACCATTTCCCCGCCCTGCGGGACGACGGCTTGGCGGGCGAGGACGCCGGCGCCGAGGAGGTAGAAGGCGATGGTGGAGAAGGCGTAGAGAACGAGCGCGCCGAGGACGTCGAAGCCCATGACGCGGACCCAGCCTCGGACGCGATCCGTCCGAGCGGAGCTGGAATCGGGCGGGCCGGCCCAACGCGCGTAGCCTTTCTCGATGCACCAGTAGGGATACATGACGAGTTCGCCGGCGCCGACGCCGGTTGCGCCGAAGACGGCGGCGGCGGTGACGAGGCCGCCCTCGGGCAAACGGAAACGGAGGCCGGAGAGGATGTCGGCGGGCGTCGAGAACCGCGGGTCGCCGAGGACGATCGCGGCGGCGGCGACGGTGACCAGAGTGAACAGGCCGACGAGAATGACGGAGGTCTTTTCGATGACGGCGTAGCGGCCGACGAGCAGAAGGGCGAGGGTGACGGCGTCGAGAATCCAGACCCAGGCGACGACCGAGACGCCGGGTACGAGGCGATGGAGCACCTCGCCGATCGCCCCGAGCAAGCCTCCGACGGGGAACATGACGGCGGCGACCATCAGCAGCCAGAGCCAGGCGGGCCAGGCGACGAGCAGGCGCGGGCCGGGGATACGGTTGAGCGCTTCGAGCGTGGTCTGGCCGGTGGCGACGGCGTAACGGCCGAGTTCGTTTTGGACGACGACCTTAACGAGACAACAGACGAGGATGAGCCAGAGCAGCGTGAAGCCGACTTGGGCGCCGAGTACGGTGGTGGCGATCAGTTCACCGGAACCGACGATGGCGCCGGCGAGGATGAGGCCGGGGCCGATGCGAGCGAGGACGCCGCGTCCGTCCGACGGAGGCACGCGAACGGCCTCGGCGGTGAGGCGGTAAGGATCGCGGGAGGCGGCCACCGCGATAGGATACGCGCATGTCGAATGGCGGCGTCTTTGGGAGAGTCGGTCGGAGAGCGTTTCTGACGGGATGCTTGGGCGCGGCCGGGCTGGGCGAGGTCGGCTTGCGCGCGGAGGCCGGGCCGGAGTTGGTCGCTTCGACGGACGAGTTTTCAGAAGGGCCGGTGTTTGACCGTGAAGGGAACCTCTTCTTCACGCACGGGCGGTTCGTCTCGCGCGTGACGCCGGACGGGCGGCAGGAGGTTTGGACGGAGACCGAGGGCGCCAACGGGCACAAGGTCTTAGCGGACGGTACGCATCTGCTTTGCGCCCCGGGCGAGCGGGCGGTGCTGCATCTGGACGCCGACGGCAAGCGGCTGGGCGTTGCGTCGGACTCCTGCGACGGCGAGCCGCTGCGGGCGCCGAACGATCTGACGTTGGACGGCCGGGGCGGCGTCTACTTCAGCGATCCCGGCGGTTCGCGTGAAAGGCCGGTGGGGACGGTGCACTACCTGGACGCCGAGGGGACGACGCATTTGGCGGCGGGCGGGATGTGGGTTCCGAACGGGTTGGTGTTGAGCTTGGACGGGCGGACGCTGTATGTCGCCGAGACGGTTCCGAACCGGATCGTTCGGTTCGCCGTAGGCGAGGACGGATCGTTGGGGGAGATGGAGTGGTTCGCCGATCTGCCGGATCGGGAGGGGCATCAGGCCGAGCCGGACGGGATGGCGATCGACGAGGCGGGCAACGTCTACGTGGCGCACTTGGGGACGGGCAAGGTGCGGGTGCTGACTCCGGCGGGCAAGCTGTGGCGATCGTTGGAGGCGGGGGTCTATGACGCGAGCAATCTCGCGTTCGGCGGGGCGGCGATGGACGAGTTGTACGTGACGGGCAGCGTCGGGCATCGCAGCCGAACGCCGGGCCGGGTGTACTGGTTGAAGTTGCCGGGGGTGCGGGGGGTTCCGACGCTGCGTTAGCGGCGGAGGAGTTTGAAGCAGAAGTCGCGGTCTTTGCCCGCGAAGGCCATCGAGATCCAGAGCATCGCCATCGGTTCGAGCAGGCGCGCTTGGCGGAGGGGGCCGGCGTCGACGGGATCGAAGCCGCAGTCGGCGGCGAGTTGGTGCGCGGTCTGTTTGGCTTGGGCGTCGTCGCCGCAGTAGAGCATCGTGGCGGCTTGACCGCCGAAATCGGGGTCGGTCATCACGTTGGCGCCGACGGTGTTGAAGACCTTGACGACGCGGGCGCCTTGGGCCCAACGGGCGACCTCTTCCCCGCCCGAGGCGGTGTGGCCGACGGCGAGACCGTCGAGGCTGACGAGGGGATTTGTGCAGTCGAGGACGGTCTTGCCGGTCAGGTCGCGGCAAGCGGCGACGGCGGCCTCGGTCGCCGGCCAGGGCGTGGCGAGGACGACGACTTCGGCCGATTCCGCGGCGGCGGCGACCGATGCCGAGCGGGCGCCGGGGGTCGCTTCCAAGGCAGACTTGAGCTTCTCGGAATCGGGGTTGCGGGCGCCGAAGACGACGGCGTGGCCGGCGCGGATCCACTGTTTGGCGAGGGCGGCGCCGACGCTGCCGGAACCGATGACGGCGATCTTCATGACGGTCTATTCTCCCAGGGCTTCGAGTACGAGTTGGGCGGTGCGACGCCCGGAGTGTTGCTGCTGACCGGTGACGAGCCGGCCGTCGCGGACGGCGAAGCTTTTCCAAACGCCGTCGGAGACGAAGTCGGCGCCGGCTTCGCGAGCGGCGTCTTCGATGCGCCAGGGCATGACTTGGGTTCCCATGGCTCGGTCGACCTCGTCCTCTTCAGCGTTTGAGAAGCCGGTGACGGTCTTACCCTCAATCAGGCGCTTGCCGTCGGAGAGTCGGACGTCGATCAAGGCGGAGACGCCGTGGCAGAGCGCGGCCGTCGGCTTGCCCGCCTCAAAGAAGGCGGCGAGGAGGCGTTGGAGCGTCGGGTTCTCGCGGAAGGTGAACATGGGAGCTTGGCCTCCGGCGACGACGATCGCATCGTAGTCGTCGAGCGCGACGGAGTCCAGCTTTTTGGTCGATTCGAGCAGGGCGGACGTCTTGGGCGAGGTGAGGAAGCCGAGGCTGACCCAGTCGTCGGCGGAGTAGCCGCTCTCGTGGCGGGGGTCGCTGAAGGCGTCGAGTTCGATGTGTCCGCCGGCGGGACTGGCGATCTCGACCTCATAGCCGGCTTCGGTGAATTCGAGGTAGGGGTGGACGAGTTCGGACGCCCAGAAGCCGACCGGCGCATCGCCGAGGTGCGGGGCGGCGGCGGGGGAGGCGGCGACGAGTAGGATCTTTCGGGAAACGGACGCACTCATAGCATCGATTGGAGCGGGTAAGATAAAGACCGTCAAGTACGCACTTTTTGGTGTTGTAGTTACCTGGAGGGAAGTAATGGACGAGATGGAACGGGCGGAATGGGTCGCCGATTCGCGGACGGCGGTCGAGCTGGTCGCCGACAAATGGCGGCTGACGATCATCCACGCGCTGTCGCCGGGGACGCTGCGGCATGGCGAGTTGCAGCGGGCGTTGGGGCGGATCTCACCCAAAGTGTTGACCCAAGCGCTGCGCGGTTTGGAGCGCGACGGGCTGGTGCGCCGCGAGGTCTTTGCCGTGGTGCCGCCGCGCGTCGAATACTCGCTGACGCCGATGGGGCTCTCGATGCTGGAGCCGTTGCGGGCGCTGTGCCATTGGGCGAAGGATCAAGCGGGCGAGCTCAAGAACGCGCGTCGGCGGTACGATCGGCGAACGAGCCGGAAGGCAAGTTAGCGATGGCTTTGCGACGAGTATTGGCGGACGCGGCGGACGGCGAGCGAGCTTACGCCGAGGGACCGCGGGCGCATCATTTGGCTCGCGTGGCTCGGCTTGAGCCGGGCGAGCGGGTGGAGGTTTCGGACTCGACTCGGGCCTGGGAGGCGACAGTCGAGAGCGTCTCGGGCGAAGAGGTCGTGTTCCTGCTGGGCGAGGAGTTGGAGGGGCCGGAACGCGGAGCGGCGGTGGAACTGCATCTGGCTGTGATCAAGTTTCCGCGGTTTGAGTTGGCGGTGGAGAAGGCGACGGAGTTGGGCGTCGACACGATCGTTCCGGTGGCGGCGGGACGCAGCGACGGCGGTTTGATTCGGGCGGCGGTCAAGCGTGCGGAACGGTGGCGGCGAGTCGCGGAGGAGGCGGCGCAGCAGTCGCGACGGTTGGCGCCGCCGGAGATCACGGCGCCGCTCTCGTTCGCGGAGGCGTTAGCGCGGCCCGCGGAGCGGCGGTACGTCCTCGACTTTGAGGGGACGCCGCTGCCGCGCGCATCGACGGACGAGAGGACGGCGTTGATGGTCGGGCCGGAGGGCGGTTGGACGGAGCAGGAGCGAGCGGCGGCCGCGGAAGTCGGCGCGCAGTCGGTCCGTTTGGGGTCGACGGTGCTGCGGGCGGAGACGGCGGCGTTGGCGGCGCTGGCGATCGCGCGGGCAGGGTGACGGCTTACAATCGCGGTTTGTCGTCTCCTTCTCAAGCGCCCTCCAAGTTGCGCTGGATCGGGCCCGCGGCGGCGCTGCTTGCGGTGCTGGGCGTGGCTTGGGCGACCTGGTATTTCGGGTTGTTCGAGCGCTTTGCCGACCGGGACGAGTTGGTGGAGTTCCTACGCGCGGACGGCTGGCGCGGGCCGCTGTTGCTGATCGCCGTGCAGTTTGTCCAGGTGATCTTGTTTGCAATTCCGGGCGAGATTACGCAGGTCGCGGCGGGGTACGTCTTTGGCGCTTGGCTGGGGTTTCTGTACTCGTTTGTGGGGATCTTGATCGGATCGGGGACGGCGTTCTTGGTGGGGCGGATGCTGGGGCGGCCATTGAGCGAGAAGCTGCTTGGCGAGGAGGCGCTCAAGAAGCTCGACCGGGCGGTCGATTCGGGACGGGGACGGACGGCGGTGTTCTTGCTGTTCTTGCTGCCGGGGGCCCCGAAGGATGCGATGTCGTACGGGGCGGGAGTTTCGGGGATGCCGTTCTTGGAGTTCTTGTTGATCTCGAACTTGGGGCGGACGCCGGCGTTGCTGTTTTCGACGCTGTTCGGCGCGCAGTTGGAGCAGCGGGACTACGTTTCGATGGCGATCACGGCGGCTGCGGTCGGGCTGGTGCTGTTGGTTTTTTGGCGATATCAGAAGAGGCTGGCGCTGTCGTGATCCGTCTGCTCGGGACCGGGGACGTGGACGCCTGCATGGGGCTCAGCGCCGAGGCGGGCTGGAACCAGACGGCGGACGACTGGCGGACGGCGATGGCGGCGGGGCCGGAGTGTTGTTGGGGGTTTGAAGACGGCGGCGAGGTGGTCGGGACGACGACGGCGATCACCTACGGAGAGGATCTGGCTTGGATCGGGATGGTGCTGGTGCGCGGCGACCGGCGACGGAGGGGAATCGCGCGGCGGTTGATGCTCCACGCGCTCGATTGGCTGGACGCGCGCGGCGTCGCGACGGTCAAGCTGGATGCGACGGACTTTGGACGGCCGCTCTATCTCGAATTGGGGTTCGTCGACGAGCAGCCGATTGAGCGCTGGGCGGGCGTCGGGCGAGCGGGCTTGCCGAGTGAGGCCGGCGAGGCAGACTTCCGGCTGGATGATTTCGAGGCGGAGCGGGGCGCGTTGTTGAAGCGACTGTCGGCGGCGCCCGGCGCGGAGACTTTTGCCGCTGCGCGGGGATTCCTACTGACGCGGCCGGGCGCGAATGCGCGGTTCCTGGGTCCGTTGGTCGCGGAGGATCGGGAGACGGCGAAGCGCCTCGTGGAAGACGGGCTGGCCGGACGCGCAGGAGCGCCGTTCTTCTGGGACTTGCTGCCCGAACGTGCGCAGTCGGCGGAGTTGGGCGCCGAGCTCGGCTTCGAGCGGCGCCGGCGCCTGATGCGGATGGCGAGACCGGGCGGCGGGAAGCGTTCGGACTCGGCGCGCGTGTGGGCGGCGGCCGGATTCGAGTACGGTTAAGGGAATGTCTTTCGAGCGCCCGCGTTTTCCTTGGAAGCTGGCCGACGGCGAGATGCCGGTCGGCGGCCGGACGCTTGTAATGGGCGTGATCGACCTCTCTCCGGAGACGGACCCGTCCAGACCGGACGCCGCGAGAGCGCTCGATCAGGCGACGGCTCTGGAGGAAGAGGGTGCGGACTTCGTCGAGGTGACGGCGACGCCCTTGGCGCCATCCGGTCGACGGATCGAGGCGCATGAAGAGCGGGCGCGACTGGTGCCGTCGCTGCGCAAGATCATCGCGCGCGCCGAGGTTCCGGTGGCGGTGACGACGTACAACTCGGCGACGGCGGAGAGAGCGTTGGAGTTGGGGGCGGCGATTATTCGCGACCCGACGGGGCTGTCGCTCGATCGGGAGATGGGCCCGATCGTCAATAAGGCGAACGCCGGACTGATCGTCGGCCACGCGCCGGGTCCGCCGCAGACCTGGAAGGGGTCGCGGGCGATCGCTGGGCTGATGGACGTGATGCAGGCGGACCTCAACTCGGCGGTGGCGCGAGCGCGGCGGGCGTCGATTGAGAAGAAGCGGTTGGTGCTCGACCCGGGGTTCGGTTTCGGCAAGCACGGAGGACAGAACTACGAGATGCTCGATCACTTTCGGGCGTTGCACAAGCTGCAGCGCCCGTTGATGATCAGCGTGTCGCGGCTGCCGTTCTTGACGGATACGATCCGGTCTTCGGACGAGGATTTTGAGACGGCTTCGGCGGTGTTTGCGGCGTTCGCGATCAGGCAGGGGGCGCACATTGTACGGACGCCCGAGGTGTTGAAGACGGCGGCGGCGATCCGGGTGGCCGAGGCGATGTTGGATCTGGGCGCCGCGCGATAAGCGGACCGAAAATTCGTCGCGTGTTAGGGTCTTGGGCGATGTGTCGCTCACTAGCCGTCGCAACGTCGTTCTTGGTCGCGCTGGGTTGCGCGCCTCCGCCAACGGAAGAAGCCGCCGTCGAGCGTCCGAACGTCGTGCTGGTGATGGCCGACGACATGGGCTGGGCGCAGACCGGCTACTACGATCATCCCGTTCTCAAGACGCCGCATCTCGACGCGATGGCGGCGAACGGATTGCGCTTCGACCGCTTCTATGCGGGCGCGTCGAACTGTTCGCCGACGCGGGCGACGCTGATGACCGGGCGCTCGAACGACCGGACGGGCGTGTTTGATCACGGGTACCCGCTGCGGCTACAAGAGCGAACGATCGCGCAAGCGATGCAGGACGGCGGATATCGCACGGCGCACTTCGGCAAGTGGCATCTGAACGGCTTGCGCGGGCCCGGGGTTCCGGTTCTGGCGAGCGATACGCATAGCCCCGGCGTGTTTGGGTTCGAGACGTGGCTCTCGGTGACGAACTTCTTCGACGTCGATCCGATCCTGAGCCGGGAGGGCGAGTTCGAGGAGTTCAGCGGGGATTCATCGGAGGTCGTGGTCGCCGAAGCGCTGAACTATCTGCGGGAGGTTGCGGGGGACGAGGCGCCGTTCTTCGTGGTGATCTGGTATGGATCGCCGCACTCGCCGTTCCGCGCCTCAGACGAAGACGGCGCGCCGTTTGACGACCTGGAAGAGAAGTCGCGGCATCACTACGGCGAGTTGGCGGCGATGGATCGCAGCCTGGGCGCGCTGCGGGCCGGGTTGCGCGAGTTGGGCGTCGCCGAGAACACGCTGTTGTGGTTCAACTCCGACAACGGCGGGTTGCCGGAGGTGTCGCCGAGTTCGGTCGCGCCGTTGCGCGGCTTCAAGAACAGCATGTACGAGGGCGGGCTGCGGGTTCCGGCGGTGGTGGAGTGGCCGGCGCGGATTGAGGCCGGGCGGGTGACGAGTTATCCGGCGGGAACGGTCGACATCTATCCGACCGTGGCGGAGGTCGCCGGTCTGGAGGACTCGCCGTTGCCGGGGGACGGGGTCAGCTTGTCCTCGCTGCTTGACGAAGAGTTGGGCCGACGGGAGCGACCGCTGGGGTTTGAGCACCGAGGCCGCGCCGTGTTGATCGACAACGAGTACAAGATCGTCCAACCGGATACGTCGGAAGACGTGTTTGAGTTGTACGAGTTGGAAGCGGACGTATCGGAGGAACGAGATCTCTTTGCGACCCAGCCGGAGGTCGCCGAGCGGATGCGTGCGGCGCTCCAGGCGTTTACGGCGTCGGTGGAGGCGAGTCGAGCCGGGGGCGATTACCCGGAGGGGGCGGTCGCTCCGGATCAGCCTGAGAGACGATTCTGGACGAAGGACCCGGCCTACGCGCCCTATCTAGAGCAGTGGAAGGAGCGCCCGGAGTACGCCTCGTGGCTTGAATAGCAATCCGGCGGGTCAGCGTGGGTCGAGAGGACGCAGCGCGCGCGATTCGGAGTCGAAGCGTGCGGTCGCGGCCGAGAGTTCGAGTTCGTCGGGACCGTCGATGCCCGCTTCGCGATACATCATGTAGACGGGCAGGCCTTCGTCGACGAGGTCGAAACTCATCTTGTCGGCCTTTTGGTCCCAGGCGATCTCGATGAGGTCGCCGGCGCGGACCTGCTCGCTCGAGATCAGGTTGGCGAGCGGGTAGACGAGCAGGCGCTCGATGGCACGCTTGAGGTGGCGAGCGCCGTACTTGGCATCGGCGCCTTGTTCGAGCAGGCGATCACGGGCGGAGTCGGTCAGGCGGAAGAGGAAGGGCGTGCCTTGGAAGACGCGCTCTTGGACCTGATTGAGTTCGAGCTCGAGGATGCGACGGAGTTCGGCGTCGCCGAGCGGCTCGAAGACGACGATCTTGTCGAGCCGGTTGATGAACTCGGGCGTGAACTTCTTGCGGGCCGCGCCGACGCCCGCCGTGCGGATGCGGCCCGCCAGACTCGTATCGTCGCCCGGCTTCTTCTTGGCGACGCCCTGAAAGCCCATGCCGGGGCTCATCAAGGATTCCATCTCCTTCGCCCCGAGGTTGGAGGTCATGAAGATCATGGCCTGGGAGAAGTCGACGCGGCGGTTGTCGCCGAGCGTCAGCGTGGCCTTGTCGAGGATGCCGAGCAGGAGGTTCCAGAGCGAGTCGCTGGCTTTCTCGATCTCGTCGAAGAGGACGAAGGAGATCTGGACCTCGTCGGTGTGGTACTGCGAGAGGACTTCCTGGCTGAGCAGCGGGTGGGTCTCGCGGTGTCCGAGGTAGCCCGGAGGCGAACCGATGAGCTTGGCGATCTCGTGGCTGTGCTGGAACTCGGCGCAGTCGATTTTGACGACGGCGCGCGGATCGCCGACTAGCGTTTCGGCGGTCGCCTCGACGGCGCGGGTCTTGCCGGTGCCGGTGGGTCCGAGGAAGAGGAAGTTGCCGACGGGCCGGCCCAGGCAGTTCATGCCGGAGAGGTGGATCTGGTAGACGTTGACGATCTGATCGATCGCCTGATCCTGACCGACGATCAGCTTCCTGAGACCCCTTTCGAGCGTGGCGGCCTGCCGACCGGTCTGCGAAGGGTCGAGCTTGGTGGATCGAGCTGCGGTGGTAGACACGTGCGGAGATTCCTTGGTCAGCGGATCAGCCGACCGCGGTCGGGCGGGATCGCCCCAGTTGGTTGCGGCGCCTGACTTCATGAGGTTTCGATGCTCCTTGGCGTGTTGCACACGTATAGGGAGATCGGCGGACGGCTCTCGGCTCTGTAATAGGGCAGGGTCCGGAAAGGGCGTGCGGCAGTCGCGCAACAAGTCTCGGCGACGACGCAAGTCCAGAGTAATGAAGCAGACCTAGGAGTCAACCGAGAACATGACCCTAAGTTGTTGATTCTATGGAACGTAAAACCTCTGTGACCGGCCTCGCTTCCGCCTCCGACTAGTGTTATGCTCCAAGCAGGGTTAGCGAAAGGCCGCAGAGAGGCGAACGTACCGCCCAAGTCATCGGTTTTTTCGCTGGTGTGTGAGGTTCAGTTCATGCTTTCTACTCCGTTGCGCTTTGGCGCGACAGCTCTCCTATTGGCGTCGGCGCTAGCCGTATCGGCGTTCGCGCAATCAACGACGGGCTCGATCGAGGGCTCGGTCACGGACGCTACGGGAGCTGTGGTTCCCGGAGCGGAGGTCACGGCGACGCACGTCGCCACGGCCACCGAGTACCCGGCGACGACCAACGAGATTGGTCGTTTCGCCCTGCCCACGGTTCGCTTGGGCGAATACGTCGTCTTGGTCTCAAGCGAAGGATTCAACACGGCACTGGTCGAGGGAGTGACGGTCGAGGTTGGGCAGACGGCCCAGTTGACGATCCCGCTCGACGTCGGCGATGTAGCCACGGAGGTGACGGTGTCGGCGAGCGCGGCTCAAGCGTTGGTCAATACGACGAACGCAGAGCTGGGTACGGTCGTTGACCAGCGCCAGGTCTTGGAGTTGCCGTTGAACGGCCGCAACGCGGTCGAGTTGGCGATTCAGCAAGCGGGCGTGAACTTCGAGCGCAGCCCGGACGGCCAGGGCAATAAGTTCTTCGTCAACGGTCAGCGGCACCGCTCGGTGAACTTCTCGCTGGACGGATTGGATACGCAGGACAACCTGAACCGTTCGTCGGCGACGATTATCGACCAGCCTCTGCTGGCGATGTCGGCGGAGAACGTGCAGGAGTTCAAGGTGGTCACGGGCATCGCAAGCGCCGAGTACGGACGCGGCGGCGCGCAGATTACGGCGGTCACCCGGTCGGGCTCGAACGAGTGGCACGGGTCGCTGTTCAATTTCCACCGCAACACGGTTTTGAATGCGAACGACTTTTTCAACAACTCGTCAGGCGTCGATCGATCTCCGCTGATCCGCAACCAGTTCGGCGGCCGCATCGGCGGGCCGATCGTGAAGAACAAGACCTTCTTCTTCTTCGGCTACCAGCAGACGCGCGAGGCGCGCTCGATCTCCGTCAACCGCACGGTCTACACGGCGCAGGCGAAAGCGGGGCAGTTCCGCTTCTTAGACGGTTTTCGGAACTCGCCGTCGAACGCGGCGGCGAACCCGGACGCGATCCGGACGGTGAATCTGATGGAGTGCGGCGGAGGGGTCGCGGCGCTAGAACGGGATTGTGTCGACGGACGATTTGACGCAGGGAATCCGGCGTCGTTCGACCCATTCATCACCGGCACGATCTTCGGGGTGATGCCCGATCCGAACAACTTCGACGTGGGCGACGGACTGAACACCGGCGGCTTCCGCTGGAACGCGCCGTCCCGGACCTTCGAGCACCTGCCGGCGTTCCGGCTGGACCATCAGGTGACCGACAAGCACCTCTTCTACGGAACGTTCAACTACACCGACCGTGAGATCGAGGGCGACTTCATCAACGACCGCGAGCCGATCTTCCCGGCGCTGGAGCCGCTGGGTAATCGCGTGACGCATTCGCGCGCGGTAAGTCTGAACTTGGTCTCGACGCTGAAGCCGACGGTGGTGAACGAGTTCCGCGCCGGGTTCGTCGGCGGCAACAACGCCTTCCCGCGGAACCAGCCGTTCGGGACGCCGTACACGATCGACCTGAACACGATCTCCGACGTCTATGACGCGGCCGGGGGCACGACGTTCCGCGACAACGAGTTCCTGCACATCCGGGATACGATTTCGTGGATCAAGGGCAAGCACCAGATCAAGGCGGGCTTCGAGTGGCGGCGCAAGACCGTCGACGTTTCGAGCTTCTTCGGCGTCGCGACCGAGTACGAACTCGACGACAACGACTTTACGCCGGGCTTCGACGCGGGCGACCTCGAGACGTTGGGCGGCGGCGACATCAACACGAACGACCGCGAGCTGGCGCAAGACTTGATGAACAATCTGGTCGGCGGCTTGGAGACGGCGCGCAAGCGCTTCAACGCGCAGACGATCAGTTCCGGGTTCGTGCCGGACATTCCCGAACGGCACGTCTTCCGCAACTGGGAGACGGATTTCTTCTTGCAGGATCAATGGCAGGTGCGCCCCGGGCTGACGGTGAACCTGGGCGTGCGCTACGAGTTCGCCTCGGTGCCGGTCGATCGGTTGGGACTGCTGCTGACGCCGACGAACGGGTTCGACGACGTGTTCGGCGTATCCGGCTTCCAGGGATTCTTCAACCCCGGTACGCTCAACGGCTCGCCCTGTCCTGAGCTCAGCTCGGGCGGGACGGATCGGGATGCGGCGATCGCGTTGATCCGCAACTGTGCGACGACCTACTCGCCGGCGACGCCGGTCAACGGTCAAGGGCCGCTGTGGAACCCGGACAAGAACAACTGGGCGCCGATCGTCTCGATCGCCTGGCGGCCGGACTCGAAGACGACGGTGCGGACTGGATTCCGAGTCAGCTACATGCAGGACGCCTTCTCGCTGATCGACGGCAACCTGGACGACAACGAGGGCTTGACGGTCAGCCAGGCCTGCGTGGCGAGCAACGGCGAGTGCACGGGGAACGCGGGCAGCCTGCCGCTGTTGCGCGATCTCGCCGACCAAGGCATCCAGCCGGTCACGCCCGACTTCGTGCTGCCGAGTTCGCGGTCGATCTTGGATTCCTCGACGATCGACTTCCGAGCCGTCGACCAGAACCTGGCAACGCCGTATTACAACGAGTGGACGTTCGGCATCAATCGCGAGTTGAGCGACGATCTCGCTCTCGAAGTCCGCTACGTGGGCAACCGCGGCGTAAAGCTGCGCCGCGTCGCCGATTTCAACGAGATGAACGTGAACGCGGTGGACCCGGCGACCGGTCAACGCTTCATCGACTCATTCAACATTGCGCAGCAGAACCTGGCGTGCAACCGGGCCAACGGTTCGTCGAGCGCCGGGTTCGCCGACTCGACCGATCACGCTTGCATCCAGGCGAACCCCTTCATGGCGGCGCTGATCTCGGGCGACGCCGCACGTCTGGACAACCGGACCGCGCTGATGCAGGCGTTGGAGCAGAACGAGCCCGGACAGTTCATTCATCGGCTGACCCAAGTCGAGACGTCGCGCGTGAACGGATCGGGCGGCCGCATCCGCGGCGGCAGTTTTTGGGGCGAAGTCCTGGACGGGCGCTTCCCGGTGAACCTGTTCCAGGCGAATCCCTTCGTGGCCAGTTCGCGCGGCATCGTCGGAGACGGCTTCTCGACCTACCATGCCTTGCAGATCGATCTGCGTCGGCGCTACTCGCAGGGCCTGTTCCTGAACGCCAACTACACGTTCGGCAAAGCGCTGGCCGACTTTGACGGAGACCAGAATACGCTGGTCAACGACACGCGGCCTAGTTCGGTCGTCAACAAGTACTACACGCTCCAGCAGTACATGCCTCGGCATCAGTTCAAGCTGAACTGGTCGTACGAGTTGCCGATCGGTTCGGGCAAGTCGTGGAATCCCGGATCGCCCGTCGTCAAGGGCCTGCTCGCCGGTTGGCAGATGGGCGGCCTGATGAACTACCGCACGGGTCGTCCCTACTCGATCGTTTCCGGGCGCGGCGCATTCCACCGGACGGCGGTTTCTGACGAGAACACGGTCGACCTTTCCGAACCGCTGACGCGCTCGGATCTGCGCGGCTTCACCGGTCGAGTCGATTCGCCGGGCGGCGTGTTCTTTATGGACCCGTGCCTGTCGGAGGACTCGGGCGCCGACTGCACGACGCCGGGAGCGGTGCCGGGACTCTTCCGGCAGCCGGCCGCGGGACAACTGGGCAGTCTCGGTCTGACGCCGGTCTTCGGTCCCCAGCGGTTCCTGTTCGACTTCAACCTGATGAAGCGTTTTGCGATCACCGAAGAGGCGAACGTCGAGTTCCGCTGGGAGATTTTCAACGTCTTCAACAACGTCAACTTCGCATTGCCGGAAAACGACGTGTTCGATTCGAACTTCGGGCAGATCACGCGGACGGTCAGCGAGCCGCGCTTGATGCAGTTTGCGCTGAAGTTCAACTTCTAAGTCGGCAAACGCGTTAGGGTAGAGGGCCGCGGGTCGACGCCTGCGGCCCTCTTTGCGTCCGAATGTGCGGCATCGCCGGAATCTTTGACTCTTCCCTTCCCGAGGAGCGTCTGCTTGAGGCGTTAACCGCCATGGAGCAGGCGATGATCCACCGGGGCCCCGACGAGGGAGCGGTGCGCCTGACGCCGGAGACGCGCGGGGGTCTCGCCGCGCGCCGCCTGAGTCTGGTCGACCTGGAGCACGGATCACAACCCATCCCCAACGAGGACGAGTCCGTCTGGGCGTTGCTCAACGGCGAAATCTACAACCACGTTGAGCTACGCGGGGAACTTGAGGGCCAGGGCCATCGCTTCCGCACGCGCTGCGACACCGAGGTCCTCGCCCACCTCTACGAGCAGCACGGCGAGGCGCTGTTTGGACGGCTGCACGGGATGTTCGGCGCGGCGGTGCTCGACCTGCGCAACGGGCGGTTGCTCCTCGGGCGCGACGGGCCGGGCATGAAGCCGCTTTACTATGCGCGCACGGGCGACGGGTTCCTCTTCGCTTCCGAAGCCAAAGCGTTGTTGGCCTCCGGACTGATCGCGGCAAAGCCCGATCTCGAAGCGATGGACATGTTCCTGGCCGCGGGTTTCGTGGCGCCGCCTTGGACGGCGTTTGCGGGGATGAACAAGCTAGCAACGGGAGAGCTGTTGGTCGTCGATCGGACGGGGGAGAGGCGGTCGTTCTTTTCGCGATATCTCTACGAGGACGATCCGCGGATGCCGTCGGACGACGACGAGGTCGTCAGCGAATTGGGCCGTCGGCTGGAGTCGGCGGTACAGTCGCATCTGCGGGCCGACGTCGAGGTGGGCGCGCTGCTGAGCGGCGGTTGGGATTCGTCGCTGACGTCGCTGTACGCGTCACGCGTACTGGGTTCGAAGCTGAAGACGTTCTCGATCATCTTCCCCGACGACCCCGACCAAGACGAGAGCCGATTTTCGCGTCTGATGGCCAAGACCCTCGGCAGCGACCACCACGAGATCGAGTACCGTCGGGCGGACTTCCCGCAGCACGTCGAGCGTATCGCGCGCGTCCTCGACGAGCCGCAAGGCTCGGCCACCGCCGTCCCGGCCGAGCGCATCTTCTACCTCGCCTCGCGGCACGTCAAGACGGCGTTAGGCGGCGAAGGCGCCGACGAACTGTTCGGCGGCTACAACTGGTTTCAGAAGTCCATGCCGTATCGGGTCCGTGCGGTGGTTCCGCGACCGTTGCTGAAGCTGGGCGAGCGGTTGATGCCGGAGGGTCGCTACCAGGCGCTCTGCCGTCACGCTGCCGCGCCGACGCCGCAGGCGGCGGACGCCGAGTGGTTGCGTTCGTTCACCGTTGAGGGCAAGCGCCGGTTGCTGAAGCCGGAGTACCACGCCGCCGATCCCCCGGACCTGGACCCGACGGTATTGCCCGACGACGTGGCGGCGAGCTGTAGGGACCAAATTGACCGGCGCCTGGGTACGGACGTCCACGCTCGTCTCGCGTCAGCGATCTTGCAGCAGATTGATCGTCTGTCCATGACTCATTCGCTGGAGGTGCGGAGTCCGGTCTTGGACCGAGGGGTCGTGGACTTTGCACGACGATTGCCCTCGCGATACAAGATCCGCGGCCGACAGGAGAAGTGGGTTGTGCGGCGATTGGCGGAACGCGTGCTGCCGCCGGAGATCGCGGCACGCAAGAAGAAGGGTTTGGCCTATCCGAAGAACTCATTCTTGAGGCCGCCGACGGACCAGTTCGCGCGCGGGCTCCTGCTGGATTCGCCGAGCAGTCCGTACGACCGGACGGAGTTAGAGAAGGCGCTTCCGAATCTGTTCAAAGCGCAAGATAAGACGGCGAACCTGAAGCTCTATCGGATGATCATGCTGCAAGCTTGGTGGAACGCCTATTTCGCCTGAGCGAGCGCGGCGAACGCCTTATGGCGCGCCGCCGGACCTTTGCCTAAGATGGTGAGGACTTTCAGGCGGAGGCGTCGCTTACCCAGTTGAGCGAAGAGGCCGAGAGACTCCCATGGACCCCAGTTATCTGCGAATTACGATCGACGGCCGGACGCTGGAGGAGTTCAATCCGGGAACGATCCTTCGGACGGCGGAGATCAGCCAGGAGCTGAACGAGCACGCCTGGGCGGAGTTGGTGATGCGGCAGCCGCTCGACCGGCGGTTTCCGGTCGAAGATTCGATTGGGAAAGAGATCAAGATCGAGGGCGTCGAGGGAGCCGGAGAGGCGCGAGCGCTGTTCTCGGGGATCATCCTCGAGGGCGAGATCGAGTACGAAATTTCAAGCAGCTATCGGTGCCGGCTGAAGGCGGTGAGCCTGTCCTACAAGATGGACCTGACGCCGAGGTTTTCCTACTTCCCCACGCACGAGGTCTCGTCGATCGTCAACGAGTTGGTCGACCACAACAGCTTGCAGGCGGACCTTCAGGCCGTGCCGAGCGATTCCCAGCAGACGTGGCATACGCAGTGGGGCGAGACGGACTGGCGCTTCATCAAGCGGCTGGCGGCGGAACACGAATGCTGGGTCCGGCCGGACCACGACGGTATCCAGGTGGTCTACGGCTTCGACGCGACAACCGAACATACGGTGCCCTGGCGCCAAGAAGGCGGCCTGCTTCAGTTCAGCGTGCGCGGACGCATGCAGCAGAAAAAGATGGACGGCGCGCAGTACGATCCGGCGACGATGGACAGTCAGGCGCACACGAACGTCCATTCGGAGCCGGAGTTCTATCCCAATACCGCCGTCGACATGATCAACGCGGTGAAGACGGAATCGGGCGCCCAGTTGCCGAACGGGTACCTGCACGACCGGTCGCGAGCGCGCACCCAGGCGCTGTACAACACGAAGCTGGAACGCGAGAGCCGCCGATCGATCGGGACGGCGATCACTTGCCGGGGGCGCAGTCGCTTCATTCGGTTGGTGGCCGGCGACACGATCAACGTCTCGGGGGCGCTGGACGGCGCCGGCAAGTACGCGCTGACGAAGGTGGTACACAAGTGGAGCCGGCGCGGGTACGTGAACGAGTTCGAGGGGACCCCTTACAAGCACTGGTCCGGCCCGATCCCGGAGACGCGGCGCTGGTTCGGAACGGCGCCGGCGCGCGTGGTCGAGAACGCCGATCCGGACAACGCCGGACGCGTCGCCATCCAGTTCTACTGGATGCCGGGCGACAAGAAAACCCACTGGGTTCGCCGACTGAGTCCTTACGCGGGCGCCGATCGCGGGATCTTCTTTACGCCGGAGGTGGGCGACGAGGTGATCGTCGGTTTCGAGGACGGCGACGTGGAGCGGCCCGTGATCCTCGGCTCCACTTGGAACGGAGTCCATACGGCGCCGGTGCAGGATTTCTGGGGCGGCGAATACGGCGACGACGACGTGAAACGGATCGTGACCAAGAGCGGGCATCGCATTGCGCTGTCGGACAAGGAAGGCAAGGAATCGATCTCGATGGCGACGCCGAACAATACGAAGTTTTCGCTCTTTGAGAGCTCGAACGAGACGAATCGGCCGACGATTCAACTGTGCTCGGAGAACGGCGACATCCTGTTCGTCGCGGCCGACGGACGGATTCACAACCGAGCCGCGTTCTTCTCGCGGGACATCGGTTAGGCGCTGGAGGATACGGCGATGGCGATGCAGCAGCTCTGCTTTGACAAGGCGGTACAGATCGGCCGGCGGGTGGAAGACCCGGAAGACGACAAGGATCTGTGTCCTCCAGGCGCCTTGATCTGGACGGCGATCACGACTCCGACGGCCATGCCGCCCTGCATCGGGATTGACGTTCAGCTCGTCCACGGCGACATGTGGAACCACATCGAGCAGAACGTGATGGTGAATATTCAGGGCAACAACACCGTGAACATTTTCCAGAACGAGACCTACACGGTGACCCAGAACCGGACCACGAACATCGTAGGCAACTATACGAAAACGATCATCGGCATCTACAACCACACGACGATCAACGCGCATATTCAGTTGAACGTCGCGGTCCGCAACAACACGTTCGTCTCGCCCAAGACGGAGACGCACTCTTCGCCCAAGTGCTCGCAAGAGCCGACGTCCTGGATGGAGAGCGTCATGAGCTTCATCGGGAACTACGTGATCGCGTTCGAAGCGTCGTTCATGAAGATTGAAACGTACGTCCAGCAGGTGGGCGCGGTGGTCTCGAAGTTCGAGATGGCGGTGATCAAGAGCGAGGCGAACGGAATCGAGAACAACGCCGAGGGCGGGAACATGGCGATGATCGGCTTGGAGAACAAGCTGGACGCGATCGGCAGCCGCATTCAGGCGCTGCAGCCGAGCGTGGGCGCGCTGAAGGGCCACTTAGTCGGCACGACGCTGAAGACGCTGGTCCTGGGCGTCAACCAGTACATCTAGGAGCGAGCGATGCCGAGTTCCCCGACCGACCAACCGCGGACGCCGCGCCTCGAAGAGATCCGAACGAAAGAGGATCTGCTGCCGTGGCGTCGAGCGGATCAACTGACGAGCTGCGCGCTGTACTGGCTCCCGATGGCCGCGCCGCCGGCGCCGGAAGGCCAGCGCAAGTGGCAGATCGAGTTCTACGATCGGCTGACGGCGGCGTTGGCGGAGAGTCGGGGATTGCGGGCGGAATCGTTCCTCCAGATGAAGACGCTGGAACCGAACTTGATGAACGACTTCCTGCGCTTCGCGCGGGAGCTGAATCCGGTGATGGGCTTGAGCCGGAAGCCGGGCGCCGACTTGCCGCGGCTGCCGACGATGGACGATATCCGTCCGATGCAGCAGAACCAGGCCGGGTTCAACTTCGGCGACTGGATGGGCGACTACAGCTACTGGTTCGTTGCGAAGCAGGAGCGTCGGCAGCGAGAACTGTTCTTCGGCCACGGCGGAATGACGACGATCTTCTTGCCGCCGGATCCGAAGACGGAGGCGCCGGAGGTGAACATCCCGCCGGCCGTCGCCGAGCACGCCGTGTTCAAGCGTTGGTTCAGCAAGGACTTCGATCCGTCGGCGATGCATCAGCAGTCTTACGCGCTGTTGGACGATTTCCTGGAAAAGAGCGTGAAGTACTTCGGAGCGGGACTGGAGGACGATCCGCAGTATCCGGGCCTGCTCTACGTATTGCCGTTGCTGACGACGCGCGAATTCTTCGGCGCCAAGCCGGAGACGATCGGCGAGTGGTTCGAGATCTTCGACGGGTACTTGACCGAGAGCCCATCGGATAAGGGCGCGCTGCTGGCGCTCGCCGAGGACTCGGACGAGATGATCATGGACATCCTCTTGGCGATGCGCGAGGAAGGATGGGTCTATCCGGAACTCTAGGCGCCGCTCAGGAGCCCCAATCATGACGACCACCGCAGAACAGACCAAGATTCGCACTTTCACGGTCGAGTTGCTCCCCGACGCCGCGGCCCCCTGGGAGGTGATCGTGGCGCCGACGGGCGAATATCCGATGGCGCCGGGCGACGCGGAGCGCCTGAACGGATTCGTCGACGCGGCGCTCGACCACCTGTGCCGACCGGAAGACCTCCAGGAGGAGACGTTCATCCAACTCGCGCAAGCTCATCACGAAGACGGCCCCGCACGGATTTCGGGCAACGGCCGGACGTGGCTTCCGAGCATCGGCTTGGGCGTTTGGCCGGATCGCGAGCCGCCGAAGCTGTGGACCGAAGACGACTTCAAAGGACTGGACGCGGGAGAGCAGGTCCGGACGCTGATGTACCAGACGTTGCGCGTGACGGGAGAGGCGGAGGCGCGGGCGCACGCCAGACGGACGATGCTCGGACTGGGCTGCGCCCTGACGTTCGGCCTTCCGCCGGCGGCGGCCGACGGCTTCAAGGAACGGCGACGAGCGGAGTTGTTGACGCCGATCACCGACACGACCTTCACCTGCTTTCCCGAGTACGTACCTCTGCTGGAGGCGAAGTCGTTCCGCGATACGCCGCTGGAGACGCTCGACCGCTGGATGTGCGGCGCCGCGGTCTACGTCCGAGAGAGTGCGGAAGACAACGGACTGCTGATCGCGGCGCGACAACCGCTGGCTCCGGTTCTACAAGCGCTAGGGGCGAAGGCGGCGGAGTCCCCGGGCGCGGCCAAATGGTCGCTGCCGATCTAAGACGATGCGCATCACCCACGAGACGGCCGACCAGTTGCTGATCCACGATCCGCCGGCGTACTTGCTCGGGGGGCTGCTGATTCTTGTGGGGGCGGTGCTTGTACGGGTCGCTTTTCCAGGCAGGTCGGACGACGGACAGGGGTTGCTCTGGCTGGCCCTCGTGCCGGGCGCGGTCTTGCTGGTCGCGGGGCTGATCGCGGCGGGAGGGTCGGGGTTGATCAAGATCTCTAGCGACAGCGGGACGCTGATCGTTCAGCGCCGGCTAGCGGGCGCGGTCTACTCGGCGAAGGAGATCGAGTTGGCCTCGATCGCAGGGACGCGGATCGAGACGAATCGAGGGAACCGGACGCTGTGGGCCGTCACCCACGATGGGCGGCGCGTGCGGCTGAGCGGACTCGGCACGTGGACGGGTCTGGACGCGGCGGCGAACGCGATCGAACGGCGTCTGCGCTGAGCGGAGTCTCTTCCCCGGCGCCTATTCAAACAACGAGTCGAGCAGATCCTCGTCGAGTTGAACGTTGTCTTTGTAACCGATGATGACCGGGACCTGGAGCATGAGGCCGGACTGGGCCGAGGGGCCCTTGGTGACCGGTCGAGCGCCGGGGGCGACGATGGCGCCCGGAGGAACGACGAGCGGCTGACCCTTCTGAGCCTTGTAGTACCGCTTCTCGACCGCGTCGTAGATGCGCGTCGTGTGGCTCAGGACGACCCCGGCGGTGACGGCGGCGCCTTCGCCGACGACGACTCCGCCATAGATGCAGCACTGCCCGGCGAGCACGACGTCGTCTCCAACGATCACCGGGAGTTGCGCCAGCGGCTGGAGCAGTCCGCCGATCTGGACGCCGGTGCCGACGTGCACCCGGTCGCCGATCTGCGCGCACAGGCCGACGCCCGACTGTGCGTCCACGACGGTCTGATCTCCCAGCCAGACGCCCATGTTGACGACGGCGCCGCTCATGACCATGGCACCCTCGCCCAGGCGCACCCCGTCGCGAACCAGAGCGCCGCGGGCGACACGGACCTGGTCGTCGGCGGACGGCCTGCGCAAGGGTTGAACATCCGAATCCCAGGCACAGGGATCGCCTTCGACCGGACCGTTGATTCCGTAGACCGCGTGCAGGAGGATGCCTTGCTTCACCCAGACGTGGACGCGCCAGGCGTCTCCCTCAAACTCGGCGACCCGGATCGTTCCGGCGTTTAGCTGCCGGCGGAACTCGGCGAGCAGCTCCAAGTTGGCTTCGCTGCGATCGACGGCGATCGAAGCGAGACGTTCGATTTGTTGTTCCAGCGTCATCGCGAGTCCGTGCGGAGCGAGGGCAGGCTCCCTAGGATCTCGCTACGGTAGCATTCTCGCCGAGTTTGCATTCGGCGTGGACGGCGCGGACGGCCTCTTCCAAACGATCCTCACGGACGACGATCGAGATGGTCAGTTCGCTTGAGCCTTGGGCCAGGGCGATGATGTTGATCGCTCGTTCCGAGATGGCGGTGAACAGGCGCCCGGCGAGACCGGAGGCGCCGCGCATGCCTTCGCCCACGACCGTGATCAGCCCGACCGAGTCGTCCACGACGATGGGATGCACGTAGTTGTGCGCCAGTTCAAGAGCGAGTTCCTCGCGCAGGCTTTCCAGCGTGGCGTCGACCTCTTCGGCGCGCACCAGCATCGAGAAGTTCTGGCGGAAGCTGGAGCGCGTCAGCAGCAGGACTTCGACTTTGGCGCGCGCAACCGCCGCCAGAGCGCGCGCCATAAGCTGCGCGCCGGATTGGGACAGGCTGACGGCTTCAATGGAGATCAAGGTCGTCTTGGCCATCGAGGTGATGGCGCGGACGCCGGAGGCGGCGGTGACCTCGGAGCTGATGCGGGTACCGGGAATTTCGGGCTGGAAGGTGTTCTTGATCCAGACCGGAATCTCCTTGTCGACGACCGGCTGGAGGGTGCGCGGGTGGAGCACCTTGGCGCCCCCGAAGGCGAGTTCAGCGGCCTCGTTGTAGGAGACGTGCGGCAACACTTGCGCGTCGGGGATCATGCGCGGATCGCCGGTCAGAATCCCGTCGACGTCGGTCCAAATCCAGAGCTGGGCGGCGTCGAGCGCGGCGGCGACGATGGAAGCGGAGAAGTCCGATCCGCTGCGGCCGAGCGTCGTCGGCGCGCCGTCGGGAGTGGAACCGTTGAAGCCGGTGACGACGGGGACGACGCCGCGATCGAGGAGTTCTCCGAGCCGGGCGCGCGTCTTCTCGGTCGTCTCGATCATGAGCGGAGAAGCGGCGCCGAACTGTGCGTCGGTGACGATGATCTCGCCGCCGTCGACGACCTCGGCCGGATGACCGGAGGCGGTCAGGGTTTCGGCGAGCAACAGGCAGGAGAGCTTCTCGCCGGCGCTGACGGCTTCATCGACCGAGCGCGGAGGCCGTTCGTCGAGCAGGAGCATGCCGCGCGCGATCCGCCCATAGCGTTCGATGACTTCGCGGATACGCTCGCCGACGGGCCCATGGCGGTCCGGCGGCAGGAGCTGCGCGGCGGCCTCCAGGTGACGTTCGAGGAGGGCGGCGCAGGACGCATCGAGGGCCGCTTCGTCCTCGGCGGCCATCGCGTCCAGCAAGGCGTCGGTGACCTTGGACATGGCCGACGAGACGACTACCGTCGCGTGGTCGGCCTGGGCCTGGGCGGCCAGGCCGGCGGCATTGCGGAGACGGTCGGGGGAGCCGACGCTGGTTCCCCCGAACTTCATCACCAGTAGGGGCTTTTCCATGACGAATTGAGGGCGCGGGCGGGCCGGAGAGCGTACGAAAACGGACCCGCCGGACGGCTAACTTTCGAGTATACTTCACGTTAGCGAGGGTTCGAGGTCGGTTTCCACGGCTGAGAGTTGCGCCGGTCGCCTGAGGGGAGTTCCTAGTCGATCTTGCTCGTTTCTACCGATAGACCGCGTCGGAGAGAGGCCCTAGGCTGAGAGGTGAGACGTCGGCGGACGCACCGCTGACGGGAGTATTTGTGCCGGCAGTATCGAGGCCCAGCGCATGGAGAGCGCGCGTATCCGACCTTTCGCGAAGCTTCGGCGCGAATGGGCCGCGGGCGATTGCGCCCTGGGCGTTGGCGTTAGGCGACGAGGGATTCTTCACGCTGGACCGGGCCGGGGCGACATGGGGCGTGCTGGCGATCCTCCTGCTCGTGGGCTGCGTCATCATGTTCTTGAAGTCCCGCTACGAGCGGACAGGCTTCCAGTTGCAGCGCAAGTTGGAATCCCTGCACGCACTCACTGAGCAAGTGCTGGCGGCGTCGGACCGGGATGAGGTTCTTGAAACGGTCACGCGATCTGCGCCTGAGATCCTGAGCGCGTCCGAAGCTTCCGTACTCATCGCGGGCGGTCAGGCTCGGCACCTCGCTTATATGGGATCGTCCGATTCGGGCGTGCGGAATCCGGTTGCGATCAACGCGATCTCCGGGCCCATGACGTGCTTCCGCGCGAGAGAGATCACCGAGGTTCCCGACGCCGAGAGCTGTCCGTTCCTGGACAAGGAGGTGGTCGCGGCGCGCAAGCAACGGGCGCTGCTCTTTGTGCCGATGATGTCCGGCGACAAGTGCATCGGAGTACTGGAGATCGAGGACCAGAAGCGCAAGCGAGCGTTTACGCCGGAGGAGCGCTTCCGCGCCGAACACCTGGCCAAGCTGACGGCGATGGGGCTGCGGCTGGTGGAGCAGCGGCAGATGGTGGAGCAGCTGCACCGCACCGAGAAGCTGGCGGCCGTAGGCGAGTTGGCCAATGCGATGGCGCAAGAGCTACGAGTTCCCTTCGAGCAGATGGAGAAGATCGCCGGCAACGTACCCTTCGGCCTGCGGGTGGCCGAGTTAGAAGACCGTTTGCGGGACGTGACCCGACTGTTGGACCGGGCGACGGGAGCATTGGACCGGCTGGTGCGGTTCGCTACCCCGGAATCGGGATCGGCGAAGGAGATCGATCTGAACGCGCTGTTGCGCGAACTACTGACCCAGATGCGCGAAGGGATGAGCCCGGAGCAGCCGAAGATCAAGCTGGGGGTATCCAAGCGGGCGGCGCACGTGATGGCCGACCCGACTCAGTTGCAACAGATCCTTCAGATCCTGGTGCGGCACGCGCTGCACTACCTAGAGCGCATCCAGGGACGGGCGCTACAGATCCATACGGCGATCCAGAACGGGCGTGTCGTGATTGCGATGGGGCCGGTAGCGCAACCGGATCAGCCCCTGCGGACGAGCTTGGCCAACCGCGACGGAGAGGAAGACTCTTCGTCTCTCGGGCTGTCGGTCTGCCATAGCTTAATCGAGCGGGCGGGCGGCTCATTGCAGATCGAACGCAGCGCGACGCTCGGCTTTCGGATCGAGGTGGAGTACCCGCTCTCGCGGCATGACGCGGGTCCCGAAGAGCATCTGGCGTTGAGTTCGGTGGGCGCGCGCTCCGGCGCAATTACGGCCCTGGTGGTCGAACCGGACGGGGTGATGCAGGCCGCGCTGGTGCAGGCGCTGGCGGCGCACAGCTATCGAGCGATACCGGTCTCGACCGGCGAGCAGGCGCTTGAGATGGCGCAGAAGATGCGCTTCGACTGGGTGTTCTGCGACTTCCGGTTACAGCCGGTCTCGGCGCTGGAGATCTACGAGCAGACGCGGGACGGCGTGGACCGCTTCGTGTTCCTCGCCGACGAGAGCTCGATGGCGCAGAACCCGGAGATCTTTCGCGACGAAGGCCGGGCGGTCTTGCGCAAGCCGTTCAAGGCGGAAGACGTCGAACACTTGATCGACCAACTTCTACGCAGTTCGGTCGTCTTCCAAGATGGCTGAGTCCGAGGCTTGGCGCGAGAAGGCGGCGCGCATTCGCTCGGTCGTTCGGCGGGTCCCGCGGGGTCAAGTTGCGACCTACGGCGACGTGGCCGAAGCCGCCGGGGAAGACGTGACGGCGCGCCAAGCCGGGCGGGCGCTCAAAGGCGCCGGCGGCGCCGCTCGATTACCTTGGCACCGCATCGTGGCGGCGGGAGGGCGAATCGCGCTGCCGGGTGACGCGGGGCTCGAGCAGCGGATGCGACTCGAAGCCGAAGGCGTGCCGTTCTCGGGGCGCCGAGTCCGCATCGAGACGTGCCGGTGGAAGCAGGCTGACTAGCGGTGGCGCACGAGGCCCGCGCGGGTCTACAATCTACGCCAATGTCCACATCGAATCCGAGCGATGCGCCGGCCGCGAACGCCTTGCGCGTCGCCGTGATCGGCGCCGGCCCGGCAGGCTTTTACACCGTTCAACAACTGCTGCAGTTGAGCGAGCGGCCGGTGCATATCGACGTGTTCGACCGGCTGCCGACGCCGTTCGGGCTCGTGCGGAGCGGCGTCGCGCCGGACCATCCGAAGATCAAATCGGTCACGAAGCTGTATCACCGACTGGCGCTCGATCCGGGATTCCGCTTCTTTGGAAACGTCGAGTACGGGCGGGATATTCACCTGGAGCAGATGCGGGCTCACTACGACCAGATCGTCTTCGCCAACGGCGCGCAGAACGATCGGCGGCTGGGGATTCCCGGCGAGGACCTCGAAGGCGTCCACTCGGCGCGGGAGTTCGTGGCCTGGTACAACGGCGATCCGCGCCACGCGCACGACACGTTTGAATTGGACGCGAAGGCGGCGGTCGTGATCGGCGTGGGGAACGTCGCGGCCGACGTCGCTCGGATTCTCTGCCGCGTCCACGAGAAGCTCGCCCAGACCGACATCGCCGACTACGCGCTGGCGGCGTTGGATGAGAGCGCGGTGAAGAGGGTCTATGTGCTGGGGCGACGCGGCCCGGTTCAGGCGAAGTTTTCGACGCCCGAGATCCATGAGCTAGGCGAACTGGTCGATACCGAGACGAGCATCCCGGGCGTGGACATGGAGTTGGACGAGTTCAGTCAGGCGGAACTGGACGCCGTCGGCGAGCGCGATGAACTGCGCCGTAAATTCGATGCGCTGCGCGAACTGACGGACCGCCAAGAGCCGCACAAACATCGCAAGCTGATCTTGCGATTCCTAGTCTCGCCGGTCGAGCTGACGGGCGACGACGAGGGGCGAGTGACCAAGCTGCGGATCGTCAAGAACGAGCTGCGGAAGGACGAAGAAACGGGCTGGATCGGACCGCAATCGACCGGCGTGGAAGAAGAGATCGAGTGCGGGCTGGTGTTCCGCTCGGTGGGGTATCGCGGAACGGCGGTCGAGGACCTGCCCTTCGACGACCGGCAAGGCGTGATCCCGAACGAAGAGGGTCGCGTCACCGACCCCGATACCGGCGAGGCGCTGCCGGGACTCTATGCGGCCGGCTGGATCAAGCGCGGCCCGAGCGGGCTGATCGGATCGAACAAGACCTGTGCTCATCAGACCGTGGAGCACATGCTGGAAGACGCGCCCGAGGCGTCCGAGACCGCGCGCGACCCCGAGGCGATCATCGGCGTGCTGGACGCCGCCGGCGCCCGCTACGTCACCTACGAAGACTGGATGAAGATCGACGCGGAAGAGATCCGGCGCGGCGAGGCGCAAGGACGACCGCGAGTCAAGATGACGGAGCTCGACGAGATCCTGGAGTTCTTGGGGAAGGCGTAGTCCGCTTCTAGAACGCGTCCGGGAACAGGACGTAGGCGAAGAGCATTCCCAAGATGCCGGCGAAGACGACGTAGTACGTCATCGGCAAGATCGTACGCCGAATCAAGAGGCCTTCGCGGCCGACCAGTCCGACAGTGGCCGAGGCCGCGACGACGTTGTGCACAGTGATCATGTTGCCCGCCGCGCCGCCCAAGGCTTGCATACCGAGGATGACCAGATGCGAGACGCCGATGCGATCGGCGACGCCGTACTGGAACAGCGAGAACATCAGATCGCTGACGGTGTTGCTGCCCGCGACGAACGCGCCGAGCGCGCCGATCATCGCGGCGAAGAACGGCCATGAACCGCCCGCGACCGACGCCGCCCACTCGGCCAAGACCAACGGCATACTCTCAAGGCCGGATTGGTTGACGTTGGAATCGATGAAGACGCGCACCAGCGCGACGGCGAACAGCAGGGCGAAAGCCGGCCCCGCGAGCATCTTGGCCGAATCGATCCAAGCGGTCTTGGTCTCCTTGCCCGTCATGCCGTGCAGGGCGACGGTGAGCAACGAGACGACCATGAAGATCGTGCCCGGCAGGTAGAGCGGCTGGATTCCTTGCGAAAGCCCCGTGCCGAGGATGTCGGACCAGGTAAAGGCGACCGACGACAGCCAGGCCTTGAACGGCAGAAACGGCAACCGGGTCACCACCAGGAGCACGGCGACGATGACGTAGGGCGTCCAGGCCCGGGCGAGCGTCATGTGGTGGCGCTCCTCGCCGACGTCGCCCGAAACGACGCCCATCCATTCAGTCGACCAGCGCTCGCGCGGAGGAAAATCCCAGGGCTCGCCCTTCGGCGTAAGGAAGCCTTTGCGAGCGGCGGTCACGACGATCGCCAGACCGATCAGGGCGCCGAGCAGCGACGGAAATTCAGGCCCCAAGGTCACGGCGACGACCAGGTAAGGAACGGTGAAGGCGAGTCCGCCGAACAGGGCGAACTTCCAGATCGCCAAGCCCTCGGCGAACGAGCGATTCGCGCCGAAGAAGCGCGTCAACATCCCGCAGATGATCAACGGGATGAACGTGCCGACGATCGCGTGCGGGATAGCGGTGAAGACGCCGATCTGGGTGATGAAGTCCGGGTAGTAGCTCATGCCCGCTTCGGCTACCGCATTCTCAACCGAGGGGACGTTGAGCGACTCGCGCATGCCGACCATGATCGGCGTGCCGACGGCGCCGAAGCTGACCGGCGTCGACTGGATGATCAAGCAGGTCATCACGGCGGCGAGCGCCGGGAACCCGAGAGCCAGCAACAGGGGTCCGGCGACCGCTGCAGGGGTACCGAAACCGGAAGCGCCTTCAATGAACGATCCGAACAGCCAAGCGACGATCACGGCTTGGACGCGGCGGTCGCGCGAGACGTCCATGAAGCCGCGCCGGATCGTGGCCGCGGCTCCGCTCTCCCGCAGCGTGAACAGCAAGACGATCGCGCCAAATACGATCCAGAGCAAGGTGACGGCGATAACCACGCCGCGCAGACTAGCCGCCGTCGCGTGGATGACCGGGACCTCCCAGAGCCAGATCGCGAATCCGAAGGTCATGGCGTAGGCGACCGGCATCGCGCGCGTCGCCGGCCAGCGCAACACGACCAGGAAGAACATGACGGCCAGAATGGGAAGAATCGCGACGAGCGCGTAGAAACCGGAAGAGTCCATCGGGACGCCGGATGGTACGAATCTCAGCCGCCGGAAGTCAAGGCGGGAACGTTACCCGGGAACCTTACCAGAGCACGGCGGTCGGTCAGCCGATCGAGTTGCGCCACTGGATGCGCTCGGCTTGGGAAGCGGCGTGTGTCTTGACGACCCACTTGGGCGCGTCGGTGGGGTTGCCGGGTGCGTGCGGAGCGAGTTCGAGGGAGTTGAAGCCGCCTGCGATGTCGGTCTCTTCAAGCGAATCGATCTGCTCTTTGGGATCGAGAAAGCCGGGCAGCAGGACCTTGATGTCGGGGTACTGTTCGACGTTGTGCGGCTCGTCGATGCGCGGCCCGAAGAAGGCGAAGCGGAAGAGGACCTGGTGATGCTCGCCGTGGCGCTCGATGGAGAACGCCGCCAAGGTGCGGATCAAGACGGGATCGAGGTCCAGGACGGCGTCGCGAAGGCTGGAGAATTCCTGCACCGGGAAGCTAGTTCCACTCTAGCCGACCGCGTTTGGCCCAGTAGTCTTGCGGGTCTTCGCATAGGCTACGCAACTCTTCCCGCGGTAGCCGGCTGGGGTCGATTTCGAGAGCGCGAAGGTTCGACTCGAGGTGTTCGATCGAGGCCGCGCCGCTGAGGACGACGTCGCACCAAGACTGAGCCAGGCAGGCGGCCAAGGAGAGCGCATCGATCGTCGCGTCGCAGGCGGAAGCGAGTTCGGCCAAGCGAGGAGCCAGGCGCGGATCTCGGTTGCGCGCAGTCAGCCGACCGTTGGCGAGCCCTTCCTTCACGATCACCTTGAGCCCGACGCGATGTGCGTCGCTGAGCGCCTCTCCGGCCGAGGGTTCCAAAACGTTCCAGGTCGCCTGCACGCAGTCAAAGACGCGCTCGCCGTCGACCTGAGCGGCGACAGCCTTCTCCAGCGTTTCACTCTGGCGCGGACCGCTCAGCGAGAGCCCGATCGCCAATCCCTCTTCCCGACGGAGACGGACCAGCTCGACGAGAACGTCCGTTCGATCCAGCACGCCGCTCTCAATCGTGGCGGAGTGAATCTGATAGAGGCCGAGACGATCGCCGAGCGTCCCGCGCGACTCCTCGCGCTGCCGAAGCAACGTGGGCAGGGTGTGGTCTTTGACTTCGTGCTTCTCAGCCTGCGTCGACCAATCGGCCGTATACGTATAGCCCCACTTGGAGCCGACAAAGGCGCCGTCGCGGCCGGGAAGCCAGGTTCCCAGAAAATCCTCGGCGCGACCGTACGAGCGAGCGGCGTCGAAGTAGCGCACGCCGAGTTCCCAGGCGCGGTCCAGCACGCGGTGCGCGCGGGCGCGCATGGCCTCAACGTCGTAGTCCCGACCGAGGTCTTCGGCGTGACCGAGATTGATATAGCCCGGGCGCCCCAACGCGGCCAAGCCGAGGCCGATGGAAGAAGCGGAACGAGGCGTGGTCAAAGGAAGAAAGCTCATCGGCGACGGTAGGCGCTTATCGTATCGCGGGTCGCATCGCGCTCCCCTCTAAGCGCCGAGGCTTGGGCACGGGATACGCTAGAGAGAACGTGATCGTCTTCTCGTTTTTGCTGCTCTTGCTGCTCGCTCCGTCAGCCGTGGCGAGCGGCGACGGCGGCGCCGAATCCGCCGCGGAGACGACGCAGCCCGCCGACGAAGAGCCCGAAGCACCCGAAACAGCCGCCCCGGAATCAGCCGACGCGACGGGACCGGCGACCGAGACCGCAGCCCCGACCGGCGAGGTCAACCTCCTCGGTCGCGCCAAGACAGGCGCGGGCGAGGGACGTCGCAACGAGAACGTTCAGTTCAACCTGATCGACAACAACGCCGCCAAGGAAGCCGCCATCCGCCTAGGCACAAGCGCCACGCTCGTCAGCGATTTCGATCCCGAACGCGGCTACTTCTCAAGCGAACTCGGCGCGGCGCCCGAAGGCCCGGTCTCGCTCGGCGCCCGCGTCCTCGACGACTGGCACGGCAACGTCTTCTGGCGCCACTTGAACTCCGTCACCTCGGCCCGCGCCTTCTTCCAGGTCGGCGGCGTCCAGCCCGCGCGCGAGAACGACTACGGGTTTCGCGTCGGCAGGCCTTTGTGGCGCGGCGCCGACTTTTCCGTCGACGCCTCCCAACGCCGCATCCGCGGCAACGTCAACGGAAACGTCCTCGTCCCGCGCCCCGACGAGCGCACGCCGCTCGCAACCGATCCCGCCGAGCGCGCCTTGATCCAGCGCATGCTCGACGTCTTCCCCGCCGAAGCGCCCAACCGTCCCGACATCAACGAGCGCATGCTCAATACCAACGCGCCTCAAGGCATCGACGACGACTCTTTCACCTCACGCTTCGATCAGTCCTGGGGCGACCGGAGCCGCGTGTCCCTGCAATACGCCTACTTGCAGCAGCGCGTCGACGCCTTCCAACTCATCCGCACCCAAAACCCCGACACCACCACCCGCAGCCACCGCGCGCGCATCACCTACGCCCGGACTCTGACCCCGGTCGCCGAACTCCAACTCACCACCGCCTTCGACCGCGCCGCTTCCCTGCTCACTCAGGAAGAGACCACGTTCACGCGCGCCGTCTTCGCCAGCACCGCGCTCACCTCCTTCGGCAACGGGACGAACATTCCCATCGACCGCGCCCGCAACGTCTTCCGTCACGGCGTGCTCGTTCGCCACACCGTCGGACGCCACCAGTTGACCTACGGCGGCGAAGTCTTTCGTCGCCAAGTCAGCGGCTCGGAGGTCGACTCCCACCGCGGCGCCTACTCCTTCAATCGCGCCTTCGGAAACGACGCCGTCACTAACCTCCGCCTCGGAACCTCGTCGCGATACTTCCTCGCCGTCGGCAACGTCCACCGCGGCTACCGCAACTGGGAAGGCCAAGGTTTCTTCGGCGATCGCTGGAGCCCCGCGTCCGGCCTCGACCTGAACATCGGTCTGCGCTGGGGCTTCCTTACCGCGCCCACCGAGGTCGACGACATCGACCGCGTCCCCTACGACTGCGACTGCAACAACTTCGCCCCGACCTTCGGCTTCGCCTACCGCCTGCCCGCCGGCGTCGGTCGGCTGCGCGGCGGCTTCGGACTGCATTACGGAACGATCTTCGACGTCACCTACATGCAGATCCGCTACAACTCGCCCAACAACGCCAAACTCGTCATCCCCACCCCCGACCTGCTCGATCCGGCCCGCGACGTCGGCGTCGTCGATCCGCGCACCGTGCGCAGCGTCCTCTATGAGATGGACCCGGAACTCGCCGCGCCGTACTCGATGCAATACAACCTCAGTTGGGAGTTCGAGCCGGTACGCGAGTGGCTTGTCTCGCTCGGCTACGTCGGCAGCCGCTCGCCCAAGCTGCTCGCCCAGTGGCACTTCAATCGCGCTCGCATGGTCGAAGGAATCCCCACCACGCTCGCCACCGTCAACGAACGTCGTCCCGACCCCGAGATCCTCGACCGTCGCTCCGTCCTCAACGGCTCGCGCGGCTACTACGACGCCGCCAAGATCGAACTGACCGTACCCGATTGGAAAGGCTTCAACGTCCGCGCCTCCTACTGGTTCAGCAAGCTCATGGACCTCGGGACCGACTACGCCAACACCGCTTCCAACGAAGACTCTTGGCGAGCCCGCAGCCAACAAGAGACCGACATCCACCCGGACATGAAGGCGCTCAGCCGCTTCGATTCGCCGCACGCCACGCTCGTCCGCGTGGCCTACGCGACGCCGTCAGGTCCGCGCGGATCGGTGCGCTCCAAGCTCCTCGGCAACTGGACCGTCTCGATGGTTTCGCTGATGAAGACCGGCACCCCGTTCAACATCGAGATGGGCTCCGACGCTCCCGGCCTCGGCAACGTGGACGGCCTCCCCGGCGAGCGGCCGATGCTGCTCGATCCCACCGTCTGGGGCGCCACGATCGGACATCCCGATACCGTGCTGCCGCGCGAAGCTTTCGGCTTCATCGAGCCCGGCGCCTCCGGCAACCTGGGCCGCAACGTCTTTCGCAAAGGCCCCATTCGCAACGTCAACGCCTCGCTGGCGCGACGCTGGTCGCTCGGCGGCGAAACGGCGTTGACGCTACGCGCCGAGTCGGTGAACTTCCTCAACACGCCCCAGTTCGCCGCGCCGGGCACGCGCCTGACCGATCAAAACTTCGGCGTCATCACCAATACGCTGAACGAGGGACGGACCTTCCGCGTCGGCATCGACGCGGCCTTTTGATAGCCGAGCCTACAGCCAGCTCGCGGGAGCTTCCACGCCGTCCGGCAACTGCGTCTTCGCGTCGCCCTTCGTCTCGGCCAGTTGCTCGGCCGTCAAATCCTCGGCTGTCCGCAGGTCGGCCCCGCTCAAGTCGGCGTTGACCAGATCCACGCCGATCATCCGCGCGCCCACCAAGTTCGCTCCCGACAGATCAGCGCCCCGCAGATCGGCGGCCTTGAGGTTGGCCATGATCAGGTTGGCCCCGCGCAGATTAGCGCCGGAAAAATCGGCCACGGCCAAGTCCGTGCGCTCCAGGTCGGCCTCCGAGAGATCGACCTCGGCGTCTGGGTTTCGGCCGCGCCAGGCGTTCCAACCGTCAAGGTCTTCTTTGATCATTTGGAGGAGTTCGGCGTTCGGCATGGAATCTCTCGGGCCCGCGGGCAAACGACCATTGTAGTCCGCTTACAATCGGGGCGATGCAACGTTTGCTTCTTCTCTGGCTGTGCCTCGGCGTCGGCCTACTCTGCGCCCAGAAGCGCGACTACATGGCCCACTATGACCGCGCCCCGGGAGGGACGCCGGAAGAGGGGCTGTGGCAGATCCTAATCCTCCAACAGGCCGAGGGCGAGTGGTCGTCGAGCGTTTCCGCGACGGGCGGAGAGGTGCACGCGGTCGAGGGGTATCGCTTCGAACCGCCCGACCGCATCGAACCCGCCGGCGGTTGGAGCCTGACCGTGCGCATGGAGCAGATGGAGACCGGCGAGATCATCAACTCGGGCGGCGGCAGCGCGGCGGTCTCGACGCTCATGCCCAAAGGCGTAACGGTCCAAGGGCGCGGTTCGACGGCGACCGTTCTGGGAGTCGACGGCGCGGGCGAAATCCGGCCGATGACGCTCCAGGTCGGCGAGCGGCGGAATCTGTCCGGCAGCGTGAGCGTGCAGCGGATTCCGGCGACGACGGATCTTTCGGGAACGGAACTCCGTCAGCACGACTTTCCGTCGATCGCCCCCGCGGGCGACGGATCGCTCTCGGCCGTCTGGATGAGCTATCACGACCGTCGCGAGGAGCTGAACTTTCGCCGACGATTGGCGGACGGGCGCTGGACGCGGCTGCTGCCCGTCGGGCGAGCAAGGGAGGACCTCTGGCGCCCGCAAGTCACTCACGACGCCGACGGCAAACCGTGGCTGATCTGGTCGGAACGGCCCGCTTCAGACGGCCCCGGCAACTGGGACCTCTTCGCCATGGCGTGGGAGGACAACGCCTGGGGCGAGCGCGTGCGGCTCTCGCGCAATCCGCTTCCCGACATCGAACCGGCGATCGCTCGCGCGACCGACGGGACGATCTACGTCGCTTGGCAAGCTCTGCGCGGACGGTCTTCTCAAATCAGACTCCGCTATCTGAAATCGGGCGCATGGTCGGAGACGATCTCCGTCACGAACACCGAAGAGAACAACTGGACGCCTGCGATCGCGACGGGACCAGACAGCGAAGCCTGGATCGCCTGGGACCGCTACACGGGCGACTACAACGTCCATGCGCGGCGCTTCTCGCCCGAGGTAGGCCTGGGCAAGGAGCACGAGATCGTCGCGACGCCGCGCTTCGAGGCGCACGTATCCGTGGCGGTCGACGCCGAGGGGCGCCCGTGGGTGTCATGGGAGACGGATTCACCCAACTGGGGCAAGGACTACGGCTTCTATCTGGGGGCCTCGTCGCCGGGCGCGCCTCTGGCCGGCGTCCGCGAGACGGAGATCGCCGTACTGGACGGCGGCGAGTGGAAGGCCCCGGCGAAGGTCGCCTTCGACGACCCGCTGGAGCCTGGGACGTCGGCGCACAGTCGCGCGTCGTTGTTCTTCGACCCGGACGGCAACCTGTGGATGAGCTTCAAACGCCGCTACTCACGTCGCGCCTACCGCGCAGGCGTGCACTGGGAGTACTTTTTGACTCGACTGGACGGAGACCGCTGGACGGACCCGATCCCGCTGACGCCGAGCGGCAATCGCAAGTCGACCCGCATGTCGGTGACGGCGAGCGACGGACGGCTGTGGGCGTTCTGGCCGCACGACAATCGCGACTGGTCGTTCGGCAGCCGCGGGCACGCGTCGCGAGTCGCGGCCGGATCGCTGGAATTGCCGGGACCAGGCAAGGCGCCCGTGCTCCGGCCGTTCCAAGCGCCGGAAGTCGTCGTGAAGCCGTCCAGCCACCCGAACGAAGACCTCGACGTTCGAATCGCCCGCAACCATCGCGTGGACGTGCGCGGGCAGACGATGCAGATTCTGCGCGGGGACCTCCATCGGCACACCGAATTGTCGCCCGACCAAGGCGGCATGCCGGACGGCTCCTTACCGGAGTTCTATCGCTACATGATCGACGCGGGCGGCATGGACTTCGGCGCCTCGACCGACCATCAAGGCGGAGGCAACGACTATTGGAATTACATGACCCAAAAGATGGCGGACATGTATCACTTCCCGGAAAGATTCACGACGCTCTACGCCTATGAGCGCAATCCCGGAAACCCGCACGGTCATCGCAACATGATCTACACGCGACGTGATTATCCGATCGTTCCATTCTTTCAGTCCCTAAACAAAAAGTTTCTATTGCCGGATACGCCGGACGGAGAGTTACTCACCTTCAATTCAAATAGCTTTGGCGGCACGGTTCGTAATGATACAGATCTGCTGCACGAGCAGGTCAAGGCCACCGGCGGCTTAGCCATCCCGCACACCTCGGGCTCCAACGCGATGGGAACCGACTGGCATGCCTTCGACCCGGAAGTCGACGCGGTGGTCGAGATCTACCAGGGCGACCGGATCAATAGCGAACACGAAGGCGCGCCGCGTTGGAAGCGCTCCGACGGAGCCCAAGCGGGCGGCTGGCAGGCGCCGGGCGCCGTCTGGAACGCTTGGAACAAGGGCTACAAGATCGGAGTCATCGCCAGTTCCGATCACATGTCGACGCACATCTCCTACGCGATGGTCTACGCGCCGTCGACGAGTCGGCAGGACGTATGGGATGCGATCCGAGCGCGCCGCACCTACGGCGCCACGGACAATATCGTCCTAGAGTTCGCGCTCGGCGATTGCTTCATGGGTGAAGAGTGCGCAACCGATCCCATCGAGACGCCGTTCCGAGTGCGCGCTCGCGGCACAGACCGGATCGCGGCCATACATCTAATTCGCAACGGCGAGTATATCTACAAACACGAGCCCGACAGCCAAGAAACGGAGTTTGAATTCGTCGACCGAAGCGCCGGGACCGGAGAGCACTGGTACTACGTTCGCGTGGAACAGACGGACGAGGAGCTAGCCTGGTCGAGTCCGATTTGGACTCGCCGTTAGTGCATAGGGAGCCGTCGCGCTCGCATCCGCGTGTTCTTGACGACCACGATTGCGCCGGAACTCAACTCGGACGCGTAGCGCTCTAGAACGGTCAACAAGCGGGCCGCGGTTTGTTGCGGTCGATTTCCGGATGTCCGAAATAGCACAATGCTGGGAGCAGAAGCCCCGCTGGACGCAAGCAGTTTGCCAAAGTCTCGATCGAAGGTGACAATCACTCGATCCTCCCGCAGGGCCTTCTGTAGGATCTGCTCGTCCGTCGCCCGGTCCAACTGCTGCTCGTGTAAGTGCAGGAAATCGTAGCCTTCCACTGCGACTAGCGCGACCGTCAAGGGCGAAACGCCCATGTCCGCTAGCAGCTTCAAGCCGTCAGGACCAACTCCGAAGCGGTCTTTCGACCGGCCGCCCTGGCAGCAAAGATCAACGACTGCCGAATGTCTTCAGCCTCAAGGTACGGATAGGCTTCGAGAATCTCTTCCGTCGACATCCCGTCCGCGACCAGGTTGACGACCAATGACACCGGGATTCGCATGCCGCGAATACAAGGCTTGCCGGTCATGATCTGGGGATCAGCCGTAATGCGATCGAGCGGCTCCATGGCTGCCCTGATTCTACACCCGAGGCCCTGCTACACTGGCCCGACTCTATGTTCGGCGCGCAGCTCAATATCCCCGTTATCGATTTGGTCGTGATCCTCGCCTACTTGGCGGGGATCGTTTTTGTGGGGCTCTGGGTCACTCGCAAAACGGAGATGACCGGCGAGCAGTACTTTCTCGGGGGACGGTCGCTTTCGTGGCCGATGATCGGCGCCGCGTTGTTCGCATCGAACATCTCCACGATCCATCTGGTCGGCCTTTGCGGGGCCGGCTACAGCTCGGGGCTGCTGCAAGGGAACTACGAGTGGATGGCGCCGTTCACGCTGATCATCCTGGCGTTGGTCTTCGCGCCGTTCTACTTCCGCAACAAGGTCGAGACGTTGCCCGAGTATCTGGAAAAGCGCTTCGGGCCGTCGTCGCGATCGTTCCTCGCGTTCATGGGGATCTTGGGCGCTCTGTTTATCCACATCGGCATCAGCTTGTTCGCGGGCGCCAAGGTCTTCGAGCAGTTCTTTGGCATCGACGTGCTGACGTCCATCTTGCTCATCTCCGGCTTGACGGCGATCTACACGGTCGTCGGCGGTTTGAAGGCCGTCGTCGTCACCGAGACGATCCAGACCGTCTTGCTGATCGGCGGATCGATCATCGTGACGATCCTGGCGGCGCAGTCGCTGCCCGACGTCGGGATTCATTCGTGGGCGGAGTTCAAAGCCGCCGTGGGGCCGGAGAAGCTGTCGGTGATCACGTTCGACAAGTCGACCGATGCGGACTTCGTCTCGTTCCTGATGGGCTACTGGGTGCTCGGCGTCTGGTACTGGTCGACCGATCAGACGATCGTCCAGCGCGTGTTGGCGGCGAAGTCGCGGCAGGACGCGCAGCTCGGGCCGATCTTCGCGGGCTTCCTCAAAGTTCTACCGATGTTCATCCTCGTCTTCCCGGGCGTGATGGCCTACGCGCTGTTTCGCGACCAGATCGGCGACAACGCCGACCAAGCGTTGCCGTTCCTCATCCAGGAGCTCGTGCCGACCGGCCTACGCGGTTTGATCACCGCCGGTCTGCTGGCGGCGTTGATGAGCACGATCGCCGCCGCGCTCAACAGTTGCGCCACCTTGGTCGCGGTCGACATCGTCGCACGCATCCGTCCGCAGACGACCGACAAGCAGCAGGTCACCATCGGCCGCTGGTCGGCCTTGGTCGTCATGATCCTGGCGATCGCGTGGTCGACTCAAGGCGACAAGTTCGACTCGATCTTCGAGAGCGTGCAGCAGCTCGGGGCCGCGCTTGCTCCGCCGATCACGGCCGTCTTCTTGATGGGCGTCTTTTGGAAGCGCGGTACGCAGCAAGCGGCGCTCGGCACGTTGATGTTCGGTTTGGTGATGGGCGTGACGGGTTTCTTGGTGGATACGCCGCTGCTCGGACCGCCGGATGCGCGCCACCCCATACTCGCTTCGTCGCGGCTGCTGACCGACGGCCTCGGCATTCCGTTCCTCCGCCAGGCCGGATACGAGGCGGTCATCTGCCTGGTTGTGTTCTACGTCATCAGCAAGATGACTCCGCCGCCTCCGCCGGAGAAGGTTGAGGGGCTGACGTGGGATAAACCGCTGTCGCTGTTCACCGAGAAGCACGAGGGTCCGGGCCTCGATCCGCGTATTGCCGCCGGCGCGTTGGTCGCGGTGATGGTCTGCCTCTACACGGTTTTCCGTTAGTTTTCCTTTCGCGCATTTTCCGCAACGGAGTGTCGAATCCGACGGACTGGGGCGTCGAACTCCCAGAGGAGACCTTCACGTGAAATACATGCTTCTGATCGTCAACGATCCCGCCGCCATGGGCGCCCTGGGCGAGCGCATGCCCGAGTTCATCGGCGCCTTCCTTGAGTACACCAAGGAGATGCACGAGGCCGGCGCTTTCGTCGCGGGCGAGGGCCTCCAAGCCCCGGACACCGCCGTGACTCTCAGTCCGCAAGGCGACAAAGTGGTGCAGACTGACGGTCCGTTCATCGAGACCAAAGAGGTGGTCGGCGGCTTCTACGTCGTCGAATGCGAGGACCGCGCCGCCGCCGTCGAGTGGGGCAAGAAGATCCCGGTGATTTCCTACGGCGTCGGTCGCGTCGAGGTACGGGCTTGCGAGGTCTACCCCGAGCCCTAGTCTTTGGGCCAGTTGCGGTTGCCCATCACGCTCGGCAGTCCCGGCCCGGAGCCGATCTCGACGTAATCCGGGTACCCCACTCGCGTCCGGGCCGGCTGGTCGGGCGGCTCGGTCCGGTTCGCCTTCAGCCAGTCTTCAAATGAACGGACGAGGTCCGGGCGGTCCTTTGCGAGGTCGGTCTGCTCGCGCGGATCGGCTTCGAGGTCGTAGACTTCAATCGGCTCCTCGTAGGGGTCGCGGACGAACTTCCACTGCCCGTTGCGGGCGCCTTGTTTGCGGATGCGGTTGCCGTCGGAGATCAGCTCCCAGTACATCCAGTCGTGCTTCGATTGGTCCCCCTGACCGAGCAGCGTCGGGACGAACGAGATGCCGTCGGTATCGAGATCGCCTTCGTAGTCGGCCAGTTCGGCGAAGGTCGGCATCATGTCGGGGAAGTAGGTCGGGTGGTCGGTCTCGGTCCCCGGTTGGATGCGTCCCTTCCAACGGACGATCTGCGGGATGCGCAGGCCGCCTTCGTACATCGCGCCCTTGAAGCCGCGCAGGTCGAGCGCCGCATCGAAAAACTGCTCGTTGACGTCGAAGTGCGACTGCGCGCCGTTGTCGGAGTTGAAGATGATGACGGTGTCTTCGGCGAGCCCCAGCTCGTCGATCAGCGAAACGACTCGGCCGACGTCACGATCGAGGTGAGAGATCATCGCGGCGATCGTCGCGCGCGGGTTGGGCGAGACGAGGTAGCCGATGCGCGGCTCTTGACGCTCTACCGGCTCAGGCCAGCGGCCGAGGTATTGGTTGAGCGACTCGCGCGGCACGGCGAGTTCCACGTGCGGAATGGTGACCGGCATGTAAGCGAAGAAGGGCCGGTCTTGGTTTTTGCGCATGAAGTCGAGCGCGCGGTCGACGATCAAGTCGTGCGAAAACTGGCCGCGTCCGCCGTCTTCGTTCAGGCGCAGGTTCATGCGTCCGTAGTTGAGCGTCAGCCAGTAGGGATAGAAGAAATGGGCGTGGACTTGGTGCAAGTACCCGAGAAAGTCGTCGAAGCCCTGGCGCAACGGATTCCCGGGGCTGTCGACTAGTCCGAGCCCCCACTTGCCGTAGCCGCCGGTCGCGTAACCGGCGTCGCTCAGAACTTCGGCCAGCGTCCGATCTTCGTCGGAGAGATGCGCGTCGCCTAGGTTCCCGCGCACGGACGCGTGGCCGCCGTGCAGGCCTTGCAGCAACACCGATCGAGACGGCGCGCAGACGGTCGAGCCGGCGTAGGCCTGACGGAAGAGCATGCCCTGCTCGGCGAGACGATCGATGTGCGGCGTCTCGATCTTGCGCCCGCCGTAGGCGCCCAAGTGGCCGAGGCCGAGGTCGTCGGCCATGATCAAGACGATGTTCGGAGGCCGATCAGCGGCGGAGGCCAGCGCGGTCGAAACGAGCAGCAGGAGCAGGAGACGCATCGCGCCTACGCTAGCACGCGTCGCGCTACTCCTCACCGAGGATGGTTTCCGAGTAGAGCAAGCTGCCGTCGAAACCGCTGCGGTACTGGAAGATGACCTGCGGCTGCGGGTACTTGATCCAGCGGTCGGTTCCTTCTTCGAGGCGATTGTTGAAGACGGCGTTCACTTGGACGACGGCGTAGTTGGGCTGGCGGTTGAGTTCGGCGGGAGCGTCCTCTCGGATGTAGGTCGACCAGCGAATCTCAGCTTCGCGGCCAAGCGAATCGAAGCGGCCGTTGGCGGGACGATTCCCTTCGGCGTCGGCCTTGTGGTTGCGCGAGTTGTGCGGGCCGGAGGCGAACTCCCAGACCGAGTCGGTGATCTTGATGGCGAAGCTGTTGTGGAGGTCGCCGGTGAGGATGAAGACCGGCTTGCCGAGTCCGTCCCAGAAGCGGATGAGCCGCTCACGGTTTTCGAGGAAGACCGTCCAGGCTTCGTCCTTGTTGCCGACTTCAATGACTTCGCCGCCCGCGGTGGCGCCCATGTGCGGAATCATGAAGTTCACGCTCGAGAACAAGAAAAAGACCTCGGCGTCTGAATTCTTCATCTCCTCGACGAGCCAGTCCTCTTGCTGCTTGCCGAGCATGTAGAGGCCCTCGCCTTGAGGGTTCGAGACGTCGTGCATGTCGCGGTGGCTGCGGGTATCGAGGAAGAAGACGTCGGAGTTGCTGATCGAGAGTTTCGAGTACGCGCGGCGGCCGATTGAGTAGGTCTGTTCGCCGTCGGCGGAGAAAGGCGGGTTCACGCGCAGTCGGTTCGCGTCGAGGACTTCGACGACGTCGTAGACGCCGGCGTTCGGATCGCCCGGCTCGCGATCGAGCGCGGTGTCGTTGACGCCGGCCGTGTCGCCGCCCCAGTGGACGTGCAGGTTGGCGGCCTGCTTCATGTCGAGCGCCGTGAAGTCGGCGTTCAGGTCCGTCAGCACGTCGCTTCCCGCCTCATAGGTCGTGCGTCCGAAGTAGGCGTCTTGGGTGTGCAGTTCCGGGTTGGACCAGGCGAGATAGTCGTACCAGGCGGCGAGCGCGGGGTCGCGAAAGACGGCGCGGCGATTCTTGCGACCGGCGGTAGCGGTTCCGTAGACGTCGTTGAGGATCTCGTGGTCGTCGGCGGTGTAGTAGGAGGGCACTTCGCGGTGCCACGCCGAGAGCGGTACGCCGCGCGAGAGATAGGTCTTGTAGTTCTCCCAGACGCCGGCGACGGCGGGAGCGAGCTGAAGCAGCCGCGGCATCTGCGATTGCTCCGCGCCGACCTGGCCGAGCCATTCCGCCGGCATGTACTCGCGATCTTCTTCATAGAGCCAGTCGCCGTTGAGCACGGCGAAATCGATCTGGTCGGGGACGCCTTCAGCGAGCATGGTGCGGAAGGTCGGCAACGACGGGCCGTTGCCTGAGTTGGGGTTCTGATTGTTTCCGCAGGCGAACTCGAAGCTGAAGTTGAAGTGGCCGTTGGGATTGAGCTCCGGGTGGCTGTAGTCGGCGGGGTCTTTCCAGGTGCGGAAGGATCCGCCGCGCTCGGGATCGCCGGGTTCGCCGCCCTCGGCGACGACTTCATAGAAGTACTCGGTGTCGGCGGAGAGGCCTTCGAGAATCGCGTAGGCGGCGTTGTCGTGGTCGAGCGTCGTTTCGACCGGACCGGAGGACTCGGTCAGCGCATCGGGCGCCGTGCCGTAACGGACTTCAAACGAGCCCGGCTTGGCCGTACGCGCCCAAACGCCCATCTGATGGGCGCCCGGCCGACCGAGTATCGGGCCGTGGGTGACGCCAGAACGGCCTTCCGCCGCCTCGGGCGCTTCCCCGGAGGGGCCTCCGCATGCCAAGGCGAAAGAGAAGACGAGCAGACAGGCGATTCGACGCATCCAGGGGAGCTTAGCCGTCCAGGATGCCGCAGCGCAATCTCGGCTAGCATGTTCGGATGCTTCGATTGCTTTGGCTGTTCGGTTTCGCCGCGACTCTCACGGCCCAGACCGTGGGCGAGCCGCTGCCCGCTTGGACGAAGGGCGCGATGGACGTCCACTTCATCAATACGGGCCGCGGCGACGCGGCGTTGTTGGTCTTTCCCGACGGGACGTCGTTGCAGATCGATGCGGGGGACGGCGGATGGGGCGCTCCGCCTCGGGGCGTCGACCGCAAGCCGGACGACTCGCGTCCCGCCGGCGAGTGGTTGGCGCGCTACGCCAAGCGCGTCCTCGCGCACGACGCAGAACCGAAGATCGACTACGCCATGCTGACGCACCTGCACGGCGACCATATGTCGGGCTTCGAAGACTTGGAGGCGCACATCCCCGTGGGCGTGATGCTCGATCGCGACTATCCCGACTACGACTACCCGGTCAAGCAGCCGAAGGGCGAAGCGACGGAGTACATCGCGTTCGTGAAGAAGGCGGTCAAGGACGGGCGGATGAAGGCGCAGCGGCTGGTTCCGGGCCGAGCGGATCAGGTCCGACTTTTGCGGGACGCCGAGGCCTTTCCAGACTTCGAGGTCCGAAATATTGCGGCGAACGGCGAAGTCTGGACCGGCGTGGGGACGGCGACTCGAAAGCACTTTCCCTCCGACTTGAAGAGCCTCCCCAAGGGGGAAACGCCGAGCGAGAACCAGTCCAGCGCGGCGATCCGGGTCAGCTACGGCGCGTTCGATTTCTACTCGGGCGGAGACATGCCGGGCGTGCTGCAACCGGGCTTGCCCGCGTGGATGGACGTTGAGACGCCGGTAGCCAAAGCGGTCGGCCCGGTGGAGGTCGCCGCCGCCAATCATCACGGCAACCGCGACTCGACAAACGCCTTCTTCGCCTCGACGCTGCGTCCGCGGTTCTGGATTTTGCAGGTGTGGTCGTCGGACCATCCCGGGCACGACGTGCTCGATCGGATGCTCTCCAAGCGGCTTTACTCGGGCGAGCGGAACGTCGTCGGGACCAATATGCCGCAGGCGAATTACGACGTCATCGGTCCCTTGCTCGAAGAGCTGCTGAGCGACCAAGGCCACATCGTCTTCCGCGTAGCGGCGGGCGGCGGAAGCTACCGGCTGATGATCCTTGAGGACGGAGACGAGTCGATGCGCGTCAAGTCGATCCACGGACCGTTCGAGGCGCGCTAGCCGCTCAGTCGGTCAACCGGCCGAGTTGCTGCGTGAGCGCGATCCCCGAGATGGCTAGGAAGAAGACGAAGGTTCCCAGCAGACCGATCTGTAGGAGCGGGTGCGGCTGGAGCGCCTTGGGCATCAGGCGGCGATTGACGACCAGCACGTGCAGCGCGGCGGCTCCGAGCCCGATGTTGCCGAGTACGCTTCCCGCGATCGCGAGCACGAGCGGGTTGGGCGTCAGGTTCAGCGCGATCAAACCCCACGCGCAGTAGGCGGCCATGATGCCGTAGTAGAGTTTTCGGACGTCGCCCCGATCTTGCTCCCCGCGTCCGGCGCGAGCGCTCCAGATCACGTCGGTCCAGCGGCGCACGATTCCGTCGATGGTTTGCACGACGGCCGGCGCGAAGACGAGGAAGCCGCAGGCGAGCGTCGTGTACCAGAAGACCTCGCCGTAGCGATCGGCGATACCGCGCGCGGTCATCGCAGCCGCGGCGTGTCCGTCGACCTCGGCGCCGCGAATGAACTCGACCGACAGCAGCGCAGGCAACGCCATGCCGAGGATGCAGCCGAAGCACCAGACCCAAACCTGATCGCGCAGAATATGACCAACCCACCCGCGCCATCGTTCGAGATTCGACTCGGTCAGCTCAAAGGTCTTGCCGGTGCGTGAGAGGGCGATGCTCTTCCCGCCGACCAGGCTCGGGATCGCTCCGACGGCGCCGCCCATGCCCCAGCCTTTGTCGCGGGCGTAGTTGGAGAACAGGGTGTTGGAGAGTCCGCCGGCGCCGGCGACGGCGGCGAAAGCGGCGAGCGTCGACCAGTCGATCTCCGCTTCGGGCAAGGCGCCGAACTTCGCAAAGCCGGTGAAGACTTCGACCCAAGTCGACGCGCTGACCATGAACAGATCGACGACGAGCAGATAGCCCAGCACGAGGACGACCTTGGCGAGCATGATCTTCTCGACGACGTTGTAGATCTTGGCGCCGAAGATGAGCGGGACGAAGGCGGCGAGATAGACGACGTAGCCGAGGTTGCGGACGAGCGCGTCGTCTTCAGGGCCGGGCAGACGGCCGAGCCACAGAGACGCGGCAGGCACGGCGGCGTTCGAGGCTAGGTACGGCCAAATGTAGCCGAGGTCCATCAGCAGGTAGAAGCCGAGCCAAAACTTCGGGCCGGGCGGCGTCCGCAGGAAGCCGACGAAGATCGGCTCGCCGGTCCACAGCGTGTAGCGCATGGCGGCGAGATTGAAGAACGCTTGGAACGCGATGCTCAGCGTGGCGAGCCACATCAGCATCCCGCCGTAGCGCGCCGTGACGACCGGCCCGAACAGCCACTCCCCGCCGCCGATGTTGGCGCCGACCATGACGAGACCAGGACCGAGCAGCGCCAGCAGACCCGCGCGGCCGAAGCGGGGCGGCGGGTCGGCCAACTCAGCCTTTCCCCATGCAGGCAGGTGGGGTCCGCCGTCGGGCGCCATGAACGAAGGATAGTCGTTTAGTTGCGCCAGTCGGGCGTCGTCCGGCGAGGTCGTACCAACCATTCCGCCAGCCCCGCAAGGAATCCGAAGGCGCGCAACGTCTCATGGACGCCGAATACGAACGCCTCGGCGACCGAGTTGCATCGCGAGCGCACATGCCAAGCGCTGCGGGCGGTCATCACCATTAGCCATCCGGCGGCCAAGATCGACGAACTCCCGACAGGAACCAAGAAGGCGGCCCCGAGCGCGACGGTCGCGCCCGCCGACTGCGCCATCGTCTCGCGGGAATCCTTCAGCTCCCAGAACCACGACAGCGGCCGGCGGATCTTGACGAAGCAGTCCGCCGCTCCGAACCCGACTCGGCGAGCGCGGCGGAACCAAGCCCCGTACCCGAACGAGCCGAGATCGTGGACCACCATAGGATCGTCGACGTGCAGGACGGAGAAACCCGCATCTCGAACCCGTTCGCCCAGCTCGACGTTTTCGAGCGTAAACAGTCGCTCGTCGAAACCTCCCGTATGGGTGAGCGCGGAGCGTCGCCAAAGGTGGTTTCCACCGCGCAGGCCGCCGTCGCCGAAGTAACGCAGTGGGCATAGGTAGCGCTCGTTCATCCGATGGAGCAGGGAGCGCTCGGGAGTTCGCTCATAAACGAGGCCGAACACGCAGGCCGTTCGCGGATCGTCGAAACGGCGCAGCGAGTTGCGGCAAAAGTCCGGGTGGAGAGCGGAGTCGCCGTCGAGGAAGAAGACGAACTCGGCGTGCAGAGCGCGCCAGCCGGCTTGACGAGCGCGAGCGGCGTTCATGGGCCCCGATTCGAGTCGGATCACCCGGAAGCCGAGACGCTCGGCGATCTCAGCGCTGCCGTCCGAAGAGCCCGAATCCACGTAGACCGCATCCGTCGGCGATGCAGCCCGCACGGACCCGAGCGACCACTCCAGGCGATCCGCTTCATTACGGCCGATCACGACGACCCCGATGGACGCGCTTGTCGGCAACCGACCTAAGACTCCACGTCGTATTCCGGGAAGAGGTTTAGCAAGTGACGCTCCTGTTCGCGGACGCGCTCCAGCAACTCGGAACTGTAGTAGCAGCGCCAATCGCGCGACTTGCGCGCCGCCCCGGGGCCTTTGGGGATAACACGCTCTTTCGCTTGAAGAAACTCGACGTCATCCTCTCGGTAGCCGACCTCGCATAGGAACTCGTAGAGATCCGCATTGAGCGATTCGGTGTGAAGGAAGCGTAAGTGGCGCAGGTGATTGCGCAGCAGGTCGTCGCCTGCCGACGGATCGTCGAGCGCTTGCAGGACCCGCTTCGGCTCCTCGCAGAATACGTTGACAAACTGACGGGTGGCGGGTCCCAGAGTCTTGTGGGGGGCCCAGCACTCCTGGAGACGGACGTACTCGTCGAAATCGAGATCAGGGAAATTGGGAAACTCACGATCCAGATCGAACTCGGCTCGGAACCGCTCGGCTGAATGGTCCCGAGTCCACCAGCGGAACTCGTACTCCGAGACCATCCGATCGAAGGGGTTACGAACGGTGGCCAGGACCATCTTGCTCCGGTGCTTTTCCGGGATGTGCCGGCGAAAATCGTGCTTCGTCCCGCTATGCGCCAGCGGACCATAGAGCGGCGAATGGATCAGTGAGCCGGTCAATCGCGCGCGCCAGCGGTAGAAGGAGTTCCAACGCCGCGCCTTGACGACGTCGACGCCGTGCGCCGTGAGGATCGCCTCATTGACGAACGTTCCACCAGTCTTCGGCAGGTGTAGGAAGACGAATTGGTCGGTGATGATCACGGGCCGCCGATCCCAAGATATCGCGCATCCTCGCGGCCCGTGCCATAATCCCCGCCGAGGACTTGGACTATGACTCGACGCGATTTGGCTCGTCTGCCCTTCGCCGCGCTAGCAGCTTCGGCCGCCGCCTCGTCGGCGAACGCGGCGCGGAAACCGCTGCCCGATTGGGGGCCGGGAATCAAGCTGACGCTGCAGATCCCTTCCGACTATGACGACGACGATCTGACTTTTGCCAAGCAGATGGGGCTCGAGTACGTGACGATCGGCGGCCGCAAGCGCACGCTCGAAAACTACATCCAGAACAAGAAGCGGGTCGAGGCGGCCGGACTGAAGATCTCGAACATGGGCGACACGTCAGTCCACAACATGCCGGAGGTGACGCTCGGCCTGGAAGGTCGCGACCAGAAGATCGAGGAGTACAAGCAGTACCTGCGCAACCTCGGCAAGGCGGGGATTCACTACACGACCTACGCACACATGGGCAACGGCATCTGGAGTTCCGAGCGCGAGGAGACGCGCGGCGGAGCGTCGGCGCGTGCGTTCAACATGGAGACGGCGAAGGGCTATTGGATCGGCGACGTCTTCGAGGCGCCGCTCTCGCACGGGCGGCGCTTCTCCCAAGAAGAACTCTGGGAGAACTTCGAATACTTCATCCGACAGGTGGTTCCGGTCGCCGAGGAAGCCGGGGTGCGGATCGGCATCCACCCCGACGACCCGCCAGTGCCGGAACTCGGCGGCGTTCCGCGACACATCTTCGGCACGTTCGACGGCTACGTGAAGGCGTTAGAAATGGCGAACAGCCCGAACGTCGGCGTCTGCCTGTGCTGCGGGACGTGGATGGAGGGCGGCGCGCACACGGGGCTCAACGTGCACGACGCCGTCCGCGAGTTCGCCAAGATGGGCAAGCTATGGAAGATCCACTTTCGCAACGTGACCGGCCCCGTACCGTACTTCGTCGAGACGTTCGTCGACGACGGATACACGGACATGAAGGAGCTGATGCGTGCGCTGGTCGACGTCGATTTCCGAGGCATCTTGATCGCCGACCACGTGCCTCGGATGGTCGGCGACCGAAAGACCGGCTGGGCGTTCTCGTGGGGCTACATCAAGGCGATCTACGAGATGGCGCTCGAAGAGAAGCGGGGACGGGTCTAGTCAGAGGAGCGCTCGAAGATGTCAAAGGTACGAGCGACAGCAGCGCCCTGTGCGGTGCAGTCTCCTTCGCCGGTCATGATGATTGTATAGAGGATGGAGTCGGCCTCAGTAACCCAGGCGGCTTGACCAAAAAACTCATCCGTCTCGAGTGCAGCAGTCTCTATCCACGCCCTTCCGCCCAGCGAGTGAGACTGCCTCCCCCGAATGGGCTGGCCTTGTGACTCCCATTCAGCCTCCATAACGCTCGCCTGGTCCTCGATCCCTTCCCATAACAGAGCTTCGACGAACACAAGGCCTTCGCAGTAGTCTGGATCGTCCTCCGGACTCGTGAACGACGCTACCGCCTCGTCATCACCGACGAACTCCCAGCGGGGAGGAAGCTCGAAGCCAATGCCGAAAGGCTCGCTTCGGTAAGAGACTCCCGTTTCGTGAACCGAGACGTCAGGGTCGGCTTGGCGCGGTTCCGGAAGGTCAGGCAAAACGAAGGCGGCCAGCAAGAGCAAAGCGTAGAGGGTCGCAATACTCCCGGCCAGGAGTTGCGGGATGATCGGAGCGACGGCGGCATCGTTCGGCCGCGGCCGGAACGATTCTCCGGCAATCGCAAGGTTCTCCTGCCGCATCTTCACGCCGATTCGCCAGGCGTCCCACGCGATCAATAGCGCCAAGAGCTCCATCGCGAAGCCGAATTCGATCGCGGCGTTGGTCTCGCCGGGGACGACCCGAGAGATCATCCCCAATCCGACGAATACGATGACGCCGCGCGTCTTCTCACCCAGATAGAAATAGCCGAACCCGCTAGTCAACAGGTTCAGAACGGCTGCTACCCGAGGGTTTTCAGGAACCCACTTGTCTTCGCCCGAATTGCTCTCGACGGAAGTGAAGTACGCATCAACCACTGCAAACACATAGAGGCCGAACACGGCTCGAAGGCCGCGCCCCGCCCAGTCCTCCGTCACCGCGGGAACCAGATCAGGAAGCAATAGCGTGGAAGCCAGACCGAGGCCCACGGCAAAGAAAAAAGCCGTAGCTACGCCCCTCATGGTCTCGCCGATATAGAGGTGGCCGACACCGGGAAAGACAGCGGAGAGTAGAAATGCGATCGAAGGACTCTTTCCGTCCTCCAACTCCACCGGCGGATGGTTATCTAGGTTGTAGGTGGACACGAAGAAATAGCTGCTTGGTTCTCAGTCTATTTCAACTCAACCCGGCGCCCGGTGCGCGCGGACTCGCGAGCGGCCGCGAGGATCTCGACGACTTTGAGGTTCACGTCGAGCGACCAGAGACTGCCCTCGGGATCGACCTTGCCGCGCACGACGGCGGCCAGGTAGTCGAACGGATCGGCTTCCGGCCCGGCCAGCGGATCGAGCTGTAGGCCTTTCTCCGCCGGGGCGTCCTTCAACCGCACGCGCAGGCCGGTGCGGCCGTCGCCCTTGGCGTAGCCGGTCGCGCCGTACACCGCCATATCTTTGCGTGCGAACGGCCAGTTCCAGGAGGCCTGAATGATCACCTGCGCTTCGGGATACTCGAGCAGGATCGTCGCTTCGTCGTCAACGTTCGGATACTTGTCCGGCTTGATCGTCTGAGCCAGCGCCGTCACCGATAGCGGCTTGCGGCCGCCCATTAGCCAGACGCTCAGGTCCGCGCCGTAGCAGCCGAAGTCGGTGATCGCTCCGCCGCCGTTCTGCACCGGGTCGAGCAGCCACTCCTCGAACTCGGGCGGTACGCCGATCTCGATCGGGCCGGGATGGCCGTCGCGCACGACGATCTTTCGGATCGGACCGAGGTCGCCGTCTTGAACCATCTCGCGAATGCGGTGGACGGTCGCGTACCAGGTCGTCTCGTAGTTGGTGAGCACGTGGATCCCGGCTCGCTCAGCGGCTTCGGCGATCGCGCGCCGATCCTCGTGAGTGAAGGCGAGCGGCTTCTCCACCATCACGTCGACGCCGCGATCGGCCGCCGCCTCAATCGTCGCGCGGTGTCCGACGATCGGTCCGAAGTCGGCGACCGCCTCAGGCCGGACAGCGTCGAGCATCTCCTCGACGGTCGGATAGACGATCTCCATCGAGAAGCCGTGCTTCTTCGAGAGACGTTCGGCCAGTTCACGGTTCGGCTCGGCGATCCCGACCATCTGGACTTGATCGCCGGGCGCGCGTTTGAGGATCCACCCGACGTGACCGTGGACCAGACCGACGACGCCGATCCGAACCGGCTCAGCTGCGGCGGTCCACGAAGCCGCCAAGACCATGAGCAAGCAAATCCGAGTCCGCATGTGAGCCCATTATGGCCCGGTCCGCGGCCAGCCTCCCAATCGTTGTTCTGCGTAGCCGAAGCTACACGACGGCAAGCTGGACTGACGAGCCCGACAAGCGAGACCGCCAACCTAGTCTCGGCGCTTCCGCAGCACGACGAGGGCCAGTAGTCCGGCGCCAAACAGCGCGATGGTACCCGGCTCCGGCACGGCCTGCAGCCCCGGAGGCACAGGCACGTATTGCTTCTCAGGATCCTCGGCCGCCAGGAAGCTCCCGTACAGATCGGCGCCGCTGTCGTTGATCGACCGAATGCGAACGCCGTAAGCGGCCGACCCGGGCGCGATATTGAACTCGTTCAAGTCGACTCCGACCGCTCCGAGCTCCTGCGCATTGTCGATCTCGATGGTATTGATTTGGATTCCCGTCCGCCAAAGGTCGGTCCGAAGAATCGTGACCGCGTCGCTGAGAACGGGGTTGGCGAGCGTGCCGCCGAGGATCAATTGGACCTCAAAATCCGAGTTCACTCCGCGCTCGAAAAAGACCAGCTCGGGCGCGAAGTCCGTGTTGGGATCGTTGTCGGTGATCCCGTTCTGGAAGACCATCTGGATGAGGTAGTCGTTGCTCTCGCCGTCGATGCCTTGGTTCAAACTCAGGCTGCTGAAGGACGCACGAATGGCCGCGTCCTGGGTTTCGGGATCCGTTCCCTCGCGGAGGGCGGAAGTGAGTTCGTCGCCCTCGTTGATGATGCCCGCCGTGACGAAGGGGTTGGGATTGCCGTCGGAACCGTCGTCGTCGTCGCCGAACTCCGCATTGACCGATGAACGGCCTTCCAGCACGGTCGCCCAGTCGACCGCACGAAAGGCGTCGCCGCCCGCTTGGTAGGTCGCACCGGCGAAGATGATCTCGGTCAGCATCACGTCGTCGGTGTACGGATTGGACGCCGAGTTTCCGCCCGAGAGCGGCGTCGCGGTGATGCCCGTCGGCTGAAGCAGAGCGGCGTGGGCGGCCCCGGCGACCAGGCCCAAGAGCAAGAGATAGGTCAGGATGACGCCGGCGATTCGGTTGCGCTTGCTGGTCAAGGTAGTCCTCGGAGCGGGAGAATTTCCGCGCTAATGGGACCGTATCAACGGACGGAAAATCGCGAAATCGGGCGAAGCTCTGACCAGGGTTTCTCCCAGCCTGGTACTCGGGTCCTAGCGCGGTACTATCCGACCGATGCGCTCAGCCGCTACACTGGCGGGCGCCATGCGACCTGTCTTCGCTCTCGTCCTTCTTGCATCCGCCTCCTGCGCCGGGCCCCAAGCGACTGAAAACGAGCCGGATAAACAAACGATCGTGCTCATCGGCGGCGACGAAGAGTACCGCTCGGAAGAGGCGCTGCCGCAGCTCGCGGCGATCCTCTCCGAACGACACGGATTTGAGACAAAAGTACTACTCGCGAAAGACCAGAAAAGCGGCAAAATCAACCCGAACGTGCGAGACGACATCTCCGGACTGGAGGCGCTCGACGACGCCGACTTGATGGTCATCTTCACGCGCTGGCGGATCCTTCCCGACGAACAGATGGCGCACATCGACCGCTACTTGAAAGCGGGCAAGCCGGTCGTCGCCCTGCGCACCGCGACGCACGCCTTCGCGCCGCCTCCGGCCGTGCATCCGCAAGTGCTCGGCTACCTGCGAGCGCTCGCGAAGGCCGACCACGCCGCGGACGTGCCCCGGCCGGAGATCCCCGACGAAGCCTGGGGCGCCTACGGCCACTACGGCGACGGGTACTTCGGGCCCAAGGAGGAGTGGCGGGACGGCTTCGGCCGCTTCATCGTGGGCGAACGCTGGGTCGCGCACCACGGCCGCCACAAACACGAATCGACGCTCGGCATCCTCAATCCGGAGCAGTCCGAGCACCCGGTCTTGCGCGGGCTCGACGACGGATCGATTTGGGGGCCGACCGACGTCTACTCGATCCGACTCCAAGTCGTCACCGACATCGAGCCACTGGTCTTCGGTCAGGTGATGGAGCGCAAGGGCGAGTACGACGAGCGAGATCCCTACTACGGCATGCGTCCCGATGACGGCCCGCCCGTCGAAGCGAAGAACGACCCGATGATGCCGATCGCCTGGACCAAGACCTACCATCTGCCCGACGGCGAGGCCGAGGGGCGCGTCTTCACGACGACGATGGGCGCCTCGACCGACCTCGTCTCCCAAGGCGTGCGGCGGATGATCGTTCAAGGCGCGTTTTGGGCGATGGGATTGGAAGATCGGATCCCCGCCGAGGGACTCGACGTGGAACTGGTGGGCGACTACCGCCCGACGAAGTTTGAGACGCGCGACGACGCGGCCTGGGAATAGGGCGCGCTATCGCGGGCGCAAGCGAAAGCTCACCTCGACGGTCGCCGATGCGCGGACCGGCTTGCCGTCCTGTTCGGCCGGCTTACATCGCCATTTCCGCACGGCTCCCAAGGCGCGCCAGCTCAGCCCAAAGGGCAGAGGCTTTGCAACGCGGATACCGTGCAATCGCCCGTCGGGCCATAGCTCGCCGCGAAGAACGACTTCGCCGGTCGCGCCGCGCCTCTGACCGCCCTTCGTATACTCGGGCTCGACGACGTCGATCAGTTCGGGCTTCACGTAGCCCGAGCCGGAAGCAGACAAGCGCCACGGCTTGACGTCGTCTCCTACTCGATCTGCGACCAACCCGAGCCCGAGGAGATCTAGGGCCGATCGATACGCGTCGGCATGCTCGACCCACGCCTCCACCCATGCCCGGTCTTTCGCTCGGCCCTCGACCAGGCGGAGTCCGGCCCGGTGGAGAGGAGCTAACCCGCGTCGCGCCTCGAGGGCGCCGGACCTGCGAACGAGGACGAGCGCCAACGCGGTAGCCGCCCTCAAGTCCTCTGCCGACTCGGCCCGGAGAAGCGGCAGGAGCGAAACGGCGCGGCTGATCAACGGTCGCGCTGTATAGCCGTCCTCAATCGACAGATAGAATTCCCCGGCGGCCGTTAGCGCAACGATGCGCTCGGAGGCGGACAGCCGGGGCAACAACTGCGCAACGGCCCGCAGTCGCTCCACGGCGTCATCCAGCCGGTACAAGCCCGATTCGATATCGGCCGCGGCGACCAACGCTCGCGCCAACGGCCCGGGAGCGTCGTCACTCTCCAACCGCCGAATCAGCCTCTTCAAGGTTCGAGCCGCCGCCTTGTCGTCGCCGGCCGAAGCCTCCTCGACGGCGCTCTCCAGGCAGGCTGCCTCGGCTTCGCGGGCGCCGCCCGAAACAAGCGCCCGGGAACAAGTCTCGACGAAGAGACGACGCGCCTCTTCGTACTGAGCCTCCAACCGCAGCAACCGCGCCCTTGTCAGCGCGTCTTCGGCCGACGCGCTCGGAGAACTCAGCAACAGAGCCGAAAGAGCCACTATTCGCAGCCGCACGGTCCCACTCTAACAGCGCGACTCCGCAGAGCCGCGGGTGCTGAATGCTGCAACTTTCGGCTGGCTGATGCTTCTGCTCGGCCTGCGCCTCGTCGCTCTCCAAGTCGCGACGATCTATTTCTGGGGCGCCTTCGACAGATCCTGATTGCCTCGTACACGGGTTCGGACTACCCGGCATTGGCCGCAGTTCCATGAAGCGGCGATGCTGCTCGGCGCGACCACCGTCGTGCAGGAATACGCGCTGTCGGTCCGACTATGCCGCGAGCGCGTCCGATCCTCATGCCGCGCGGGGTCCTGTTCCACGGCTCGCTCTACTTCGTCGTGCCGGTAGAGACGTTCTCGGCGACGATGATCTTGCTCTACCTGGCGTACTTCGAACCGGACGACGTCCATCGTGCAATCGACAACGTCCAGGCCTCTTCGTAGACGGGCGAACCGACGTTATACCGAGACGGGCGAGACCGGGATCGGAGAACGGTGCCCCTCGACCACGACGATCCCCGAGTCGGATACGTGGTATCGCTCGCGGTCGGCCTCTTGGTTGAAGCCCACCTCCACGCCGGCCGGCACGCGTCCGTTCTTGTCGATGATCGCGCGCCGGATCTTGGCGCCGGGTCCGATGTAGCAGCCGTCCATGATGATCGAGTCCTCTACGTGGGCGCCCTTGTCGATGAATACGCGACGCCCCATCACCGAGTTGCGGACCTCGCCGCCCGCAAGAATGCAGCCCTCGGAGACGACTGAGTTGAGCGCGTGACCGCGCGCTCCGTCTTCATCGAAGGTGAACTTGGTCGGCCCTTGCGGATACTCAGCCGTGCGCAGCGGCCACTGGTAGTTGTAGAGGTTCAACGCCGGCTTGACTGCGCGCAGATCCATGTTGGCCTCGTAGTAGGCCTCGAGCGTACCCACGTCGCGCCAGTAGCCGCGGTTTTCCGGCAACTCGCCCGGAACCTCGTTGTCGTGGAAGTTGTAGGCGTAAATCGGATGATCGTGGATCATGCCGGGCAAGATGTTCTTGCCGAAGTCGTGCTCCGAGTCCGGCTTGGCGGCGTCCCGACGGAGTTCCTGCACGAGGATGTCCGAATCGAAGACGTAGTTGCCCATCGACGCCAACGTCCACCCGGGACGGCCGGGGATCTCTGGCGGATTGGGCACCTTCTCTTTGAAGTCGACGATGCGCCAATTCTCGTCGATCGCCATCGTTCCGAATTCGTGCGCCTGATCGACCGGCAACGGCAACGCAGCCACCGTGCCGCGCGCGCCCTTGTCGCGGTGGTAGCGCACCATCTGCGAGACGTCCATACGGTAGACGTGGTCCGCGCCGAAGACCGCGACCACCTCCGGCCGCGAAAGCTCCAGCAAGTGAATGTTCTGGAAGATCGCGTCCGAGGTGCCCTTATACCAGTGCTCGCCTTTGCGCATCTGCGCCGGTACCGGAATGATGAATTGGCTCGTCAGCAACGGCGAGAATTGCCAGGCGTCGCGCAAGTGCTGCAGCAGCGATTGCGATTTGAACTGCGTCAAGACGTAGAGCGAATAGATCCCCGAGTTAATGAAGTTCGAAAGCACGAAATCCACGATCCGGTACTTGCCGCCGAACGGTACGGCCGGCTTGCTGCGTTCGCGCGTCAGCGGATGGAGGCGCGTGCCTTTGCCGCCGGCGAGGATGATGCCCAGAGTCTTGACGTGTTGCATATAGGTGACGGAACGTTACTGCGGTTGGAGGCGACCGTCGACGAGTTCGGCCCGGCGTTCAAACCGAGCGGCGAGTTCGTCGCTGTGCGTGACGAGCACCAAGATGGATTGCTCTTCACTCTGGAGTTCGAGAAGAAGGGACGAGACCGCGTCGGCGTTGCGGCGATCGAGATTGCCGGTCGGCTCGTCGGCCAGCAGCAGCGTCGGCCGATGCAGCAACGCGCGCGCGATCGCCGTACGTTGCCGCTCTCCGCCGGAAAGCTCGGCCGGACGATGATCAAGCCGCGCAGACAGTCCGACGCGATCGAGCAACGCCCGCGCCCGCTCGTCGGTATCCGACGAGACCGGCTTGCCGTCCGCAATCGCCGGGACCAGCACGTTCTCAAGCGCCGTCAGCTGCGGCAACAAATGATGGTCTTGGAAGATGAAGCCGACGCGCCGGTTCCGAAAACGAGCGACAGACTCGGCGTCTAGACGAAAGGGATTTTCGCCGGAAACGAAGACCTCCCCCGAAGTCGGCTCCTCCAGCGCGCCCAGAATGTACAGCAACGTGCTCTTGCCCGAACCGGAAGGCCCGGTCACGGCCAAACTCTCGCCCTCGGCAAGATCAAATGAGACGTCGTTGACGACGACGAGCGGTTCGGACGGCGCCGGATACTGCTTGGTCAGATGTTGGACGGAGAGGCCGGAAGCGGGCATCGCGGGAAAACACTATTGTTCCACAGGGTACTCGCGCGCCGGGGAAAGTTGATCAAGCGTTGCGCGCTCGCCAAGCGCGGAACCGTCTCCAGGTCAGCATCCACCCCGTGTAGACCAAGACGCAGGCTGCCGCGGAAGCGAGTCCGGCCAGCGTCTCTCCGAGGAATCCGCCCGCCTCCCCGGTGTGGATCCAACGAATCCAACCGCGGGCCTGGCGAGCGACGGCCTGGTCGGCCGCGGTCTCGACACGCAGCAGTTCATGCGTCCGACGGTCGATCACCAACGTCGAGCGCAGGTCCGGCCGAACGCCCGTGCCGCGATCGACGTCGAAGCGCATCGGCGCCTCCGGATCGCGGGGCAGGGTGACGGTGACCATGTTCCAATCGGCGGGCGCGTGCGACTGCGCGGCGGACCACAGCGCGTCCAGCCCCTCGAAGCTCGGCGGGAGTTCTTCCTCGGGCGAAGACGACCCGCCGCCGCGCACCGGCGCCTCTTCTCCGGTCAGCGTGTAGAGCAGATCGCCGGTCCAACGGTAGGAGAAGAACGATGCCGTCGCGACCACTACCGCCAGCGGTGCGGCGAACCACAGCCCGAGCACGTTGTGCCAATTGAAGTCGCGCGCTTTCGCAGGCAGTCCTCCGCGAAACCAAACGATCGGTCGAAGGTGCTTCGACGTCCACTGTTTGGGCCACCACAGATAGAGCCCGGAGAACACGACGAACAAGAACGCCAGGTTGCACGCGCCGGTGATCGCCTTGCCCACGTCGCGCCCGTCGCCCTCTTGGCCGAGCCAGCGGTGCCAGACGATCATCGTGCGAAAGAAGCCGCGCAGCCCGGTCGCGCCCTCGCCGAACGCCTCTCCGTTATAGGGGTTGAGGCGGACCGACGCGCGCCCGAAGTAGACCGTCGCCGGCTCTTGCGGGCCGGAATAGATGCGCACCCGCGTCGGGTCTTTCTCCTCGCGCGCCCGGGCGGTTTCGAGCAACGATTCGAGGCCCATCGGCTGCGCGCCCGGCGACGGCGCTTCCGCCCGATGCCCGTCGGCCCACTTGAGCATGCGCTTCTCGTACGTCATCGCAACGCCGGTGATCGACATGATGAAGATCACGGCGCCCGCGAAAACGCCGCAAATCAGATGCATCCAAAACAGAACTTTGCGAAAGGTCTTCATCGCTCAGGAAGGGCTCGAAATCGGAGAAGCGGAAACCCATTACCGCTATACCTGCAAATGAATGTCAAGTTCAGGGGCGGGCGCCGATCGACTTGCATCCTTTTGCCCCCAAACGTCATCTAACGAGCCGTTATGGACAAAAAGATCCGCATGTACTCGACCGCCTGGTGCGGAGACTGCCATCGAGCCAAGAGTTTCCTCCAAGACAAGGGAATCGCCTACGAAGAGATCGACATCGAGAACGACGAGAAGGCCGCGCAACTCGTGATGCAACACAACGACGGCAAACGCCGCGTGCCGACCTTCGACATCGACGGCGAATACTACGGCAACCCGCGCATCGACAAACTCGCCGAAGCGCTCGGCGTCTCGCTGTGGTGAGCTGCCTCTAGCGTCGCTGCCGGACGACCTCGAACAGGGCCACGCCGGCGGCGACCGAGACGTTCAGAGAGCTGACGCCTTCCTCCGCCATCGGAATCGCCAAAATGCCGTCGCATCGCTCAAAGGTCAGCCGATGGAGCCCCTCGCCCTCGCGTCCGACGACGATCGCGACCTTGCCCTTGAGATCGACGTCCCAGAGTTGCTGATCGCCGCGCTCGTCGAGCCCGTAGACCCAGTAGCCGGCCTTTTGGACCTGCTCAATCGCGCGGTTGATGTTGACTGTGCGTACTAGCGGAAGCCGCTCCAGCGCACCGGCCGCAGCCTTTCCCGCCGCGTCGTTAACGGAGGCCGAGCGACGCCGCGGCACGACGACTGCATCCGCTCCCGCCGCCTCTGCCGACCGCACGATCGCGCCGAGATTGTGCGGATCTTCGATCCCGTCCGCTAGCACGATCAATCCGTCGGGACGATCCTCGGCAAGAATGTCCGATAGTTCGACGTGCGCCTTGGGCGGAGCGAAGGCGACGACGCCCTGGTGGACGCCGCCTTCGGCGATCCGGTCCAGCTGCTCGCGCGGCTCCATCCGGAAAGGCAGCTTGCGCCGGCGACACTCCTCGAGCAGCGCCTGAACGCGCGCATTCGAGGCGCCCTTGGCGATGAGAATCCGGTCGATTTTCCGCCCCGCCTCGACGGCGGCTTGGACGGCGTGAAGGCCGATGATGCGGTCCGAAGGCAAACCCATTGGGTATCATAGGCGTTTCGGCCAGAGCCGCGGCGAACGCCGAGTTCGCGGGTCTAGACGGCGGGCCGAGGCTCAGGAAAAGCTCCATGTTGCGTTATGAAACCGCCGGCGAGTCGCACGGCGAAATGTTGGTTGCGACGCTGACCGGACTGCCGGCCGGCGTGCCGGTCTCGCTCGAAAAGATCAACCGCGAACTCTGGCGCCGTCAGCAGGGCTACGGCCGCGGCGGGCGCATGAAGATCGAGACCGACAAGGCGCACATCGTCTCCGGCGTTCGGCACTCGAAGACCATCGGCGCCCCGATCGCCGTGCTGCTGGCCAACCGCGACTGGAAGAACTGGACCGAATCGTTGCCGGTCGAAGCCGCCGAGGATTCGGCCGAGAAGGCCAAGCCGGTCACCCGTCCACGTCCCGGCCACGCCGACCTGGCCGGAGCGATCAAGTACGGATTTCCCGACGCCCGCTACATCCTCGAACGCGCGAGCGCCCGCGAGACGACGTCGCGCGTAGCGATCGGCGGCCTGTGCAAGCAGTTGCTCGAAGCCTTCGGCGTCAAGGTGCTCAGTCACGTCGTCGCGGTCGGCGACGCGCGCCTCGAACGCGACGTCGAATGGGAAGAACTCGAAGCGCTCGCGGCCAAGGACGACGTCCTGCTGAACTGCGTCGACCCGCAAGTCGAAGAGGCGATGAAGGCCGAGGTCGACGTCGCCTACAAGACCAAGGACACCCGCGGCGGCGTGTTTGAAGTCGTGGCGCGCGGGCTGCCCGTGGGCCTCGGCTCGCACACGACTTGGGACTCGCGCCTCGACGGCCGTCTGGCGCAGGCGATCCTGTCGATCCAGGCGCTCAAAGCGGTCGAGATGGGCCGCGGCACCGTGACGGCCTACTCGCCGGGCTCCAAAGCGATGGACACGATCCACTACGACAAGTCCGAATCGAAATTCACCCGCGGCTCGAACAAAGCCGGCGGCCTCGAAGGCGGCATGACCAACGGCGAAGACCTAGTCGTCCGCGGCTACATCAAACCGATCTCGACCCTACGCCAGCCGCTCGAATCCGTCGACCTCGAAACCAAGGAAGCATCCACCGCGGCCTACGAGCGCTCCGACGTAGCCGTCGTGCCGGCGGCGGGCGTTATCGGCGAAGCGATGGTCTCCTACGTCCTCGCGCAAGCAATGATCGAGAAGTTCGGCGGCGACTCCCTCCAAGAGATGAAGCGTAACTTCGACGGCTACCAGCAGCAGGTACGGTCGTTCTAGGACGACTTAGAATGAGCGACAGATGAAGCGTGAGATCAGGCTCTACGGCGACCCGGTGCTTGAGCGCGAGTGCGCTCCGGTGGCCGAGGAGGAGTTCGGTTCGGACGAGCTGAAGACGCTCGTCGACGACATGTTCGAGACGATGTACGAGGCCCAGGGCGTCGGCCTGGCCGCCCCGCAGATCGGCATCGAGAAGCGGCTGTTTATCGTCGATACGTCGTGCGGTGAAGAGCCGGAATCGAAGCTCGTCGTCATCAATCCGGAAGTCGTAGAGACCAAAGGCGAGCAAGTCGGCGAAGAGGGCTGCCTCTCGATCCCCGGCTTTCGCGAGAACGTCAAGCGGCCGTTTGAAGCCAAAGTTCGCGCGCGGAACGTCGAAGGCGATACGGTCGAGATCGAAGGCGACGAACTGCTCGCCCGCGCCCTCCTGCACGAGAACGATCACCTCAACGGCGTCCTCTTCCTGCGCCATCTCTCGACGCTCAAGCGCGAGATGATCAAGCGCAAGATCAAGACGCTGCGCAAGAAGGGCGAGTGGGACTAGAGACGTGCGCGTCGTGTTCATGGGGACGCCGGCGTTCGCCGTGCCGTCGCTCGAAGCCGCGGCCCGAAAGCACGACGTCGCGCTCGTCGTCACCCAGCCCGATCGCCCCGCTGGACGCGGCAAGAAGCTGACGCCGCCGCCGGTCAAAGAGGCCGCCGTCGCGCTCGGCCTCGACGTCTACCAGCCCGAGAAGATCCGCGACGACGCAGCCTGGGATCGCCTCGTCGCGCTCGCTCCGGACGTCATCGTCGTGGTCGGCTACGGCCAGTTCATTCCCAAACGGATTCTCGACTTGCCGCCGCACGGATGCGTCAACGTACACTCTTCGCTGCTGCCCAAGTACCGCGGAGCCGCACCGGCCAACTGGGCGATCGCCCGCGGCGAGACCGTCTCCGGCGTCTCCACCATGCGGCTCGTGCCCAAGATGGACGCGGGCGACGTCCTGCTGCAACTTGAAGTCGAAATCGGCCCCGAGGAGACCGCCGCCGAGCTCAACGAGCGTCTGGCGCCCCTCGGAGCGGACCTTCTGCTCGAAACGTTGGCCGGCCTGGCAGCCGGAACGATTACCCCGCGAGTTCAAGACGAGGACGCCGTCACCTTTGCGCCGCTGATGAAGCGCGAAGACGGCCTCATCGACTGGACCGCGAGTGCCCGCGAGATTCACAACCGCATGCGCGGATTCGATCCGTGGCCTGGCGCTTACACGGTCCGCGACGGTAAACGTCTGCACCTGCGCAAGGCGCGAATCAGCGATCGCGCGGGTGGTCCGGGGCGCGTGACCATAGAGGGCGATCAGCTCTGGATCGGGACCGGCGAAGGATCGCTCGAAGCGCTCGAAGTCCAGCCGGAAGGGAAAAAACGGATGTCCGTGTCCGATTTCGTACGCGGCTACCGGCCGCAAGCAGACGAGGTGTGGGGATGAGCCAATTTGAATTGAACGACGAGCTGCCGCAAGGTTTCCGTTTCGCTGCGACCTACGCCGGCATCCGTAAGAAGTCCGCCGACGATCTGGCGTTGATGATCTCCGATCGTCCGGCCGCGGCCGCCGGCGTCTTCACGCAAAACCAAGTCCGCGCCGCTCCGGTCGAGCTCTCCGCGAAGCACTTAGCCAAGTCCGGCGGCGCCGCGCGGGCGATCATCTGCAACGCCGGCAACGCCAACTGCGCCACTCCGACCATGAACGCCGTCGCCCGCGAGACCTGCCGCGAAACGGCCAAGTCGCTCGGCGCCAAGACCAGCGAAATCCTCGTCTGCTCGACCGGCGTAATCGGCGAACCGCTCGACGCGTCGCTCATCACGGCGAAGCTCAGCGGCTTGGCCGAGAGCGCCGAGCCCGGCGGATTCGAGGCCGCCGCCAAAGCGATCATGACCACCGACACGGTCCACAAAGTCGCTTCGGCCGAGGTCCGCACCGCGCAGGGAACCATCCGCATCGCGGGCATGACCAAAGGTGCCGGCATGATCCAGCCCAACATGGCCACCATGCTCGGCTTCCTGTTCACCGACGCCGATCTCGGCCCCAAGCCGCTCTCGAAGTTGCTGCGCGCCGCCGTGGAAGACTCTTTCAATTCGATCTCCGTCGACTCCGACACGTCGACGAACGATACCGTCTTCGTGCTCGCCAACGGCGCGTCCGGCGTCAAACCGCGCGGCATCGCCCGCGAAGCGTTCGAGAAGGCGCTCGCGAAAGTCTGCGAAGATCTCGCCGTCCAGATCGTTCGCGACGGCGAAGGCGCCAGGAAACTCTTGCGCATCTACGTCGACGGCGCCGCCACCGATCGCGACGCGAAAGCGCTCGCCCGCGAGATCGCCAATTCGCCGCTCGTCAAGACCGCGCTCGCCGGCGCCGACCCGAACTGGGGACGCATCCTCCCGGCGGCCGGTAAAGCGGGCGTCGCCTTCGATCCGCTGAAAGTCGATATCTACGTCAACGGTTTTCGCGTCTGTCAGCGCGGAATGCGCGCCGACTTTGACGAGCCCGAGGTCCAAAAGACGATGGAGGAGCCCGAGTCCGTTCTGCGCTTCCACATCCGCGGCAAGGGTCAGGGCCAAGCCCGCTTCTTCACCTGCGACTTCACCGAGGGCTACATCAAGATCAACGCGGAGTACCGCACGTGACGCGAAGGGCGGCGCTGGCGCTCTTGGCTGCTCAGGCCGGGGCTGAGGAGGACCGTGCGCGGCGGCTCGTGCTCGACGCCAGCCGAACGTTGCAGGAAGGCGAGGCCTGGCGCTTCCTCCGCGCCTTCGACAAGAAGCGCTACGAGCACTACCAGGCCCTGCGCGAGTCCGTTCAGGCGCTGACGGCGCAGCGGACGATCGCCTCGTCGGTCGCGATCACAACGCTCGAAGAATCGTCCGGGCGCGCCGTGTTGGAGGTCGATTGGCTGCTGCAGCTCACCTACCCGCGTGACCCAGGCAAGCTGGAGGACCGCCGCGAAACGGTCCGAGTGGAGATCGATCTGACCGGCAAGAAACCGCGCATCACCGGCCTCGCCCCCATCACTCTTTTTCGTCCGTAGCCGCTCCAGCGAATCCTCGTCGCCTTGCGGTGCGTCGAATATCCCGGAGCACGAGATTTGGAGACGCCGGGTATCCTAGGCCTGGTTTTCCGCGAGTCGCCCGAAAATGCCATCAGATTTCTCACAGGCTTGGTTGGTGCGCGTCTCCGGCGTTGAAGCCGGCGCGCGCCACTCCCTCGGTCGGCTCGTGACGCTTGGCCGGGGCGCCGACGCGGCGATCGTGGTTCGCGGCGAGTCGTCGGAAATCGCTTCCGGCCTGCACGCTAGGATCGTCCGCGAGGACGACGGCGGCTACCGCATCACCGACCTCGATTCCACCAACGGCCTCTACCTCAACGGCAAGGAAACCAAGGAAGCTCGGCTCGCCGAAGGCGCCGTGATCGAACTCGGCCGCGGCGGCCCCCGCTACCGCTTCACCAAGCAGCCCCAAGGCGCCGCCACCGCTTTCGAACAGGCGACCGAGGCCACCATCCAGATCGGTGCGGCGGCGGCGCGTATCTCACGCGAAGCCGTCGAGGCGGTTCGCCACCCGAGCAAGAAGCTGCGCTACGCGGGCTGGGCGGCACTGGCCGTCATCTCGGCCCTGGCGCTGACCGCGTGGCTCAAGCTCGGAGCACTCGAATCCGAGTACGCTCGTCTCGCCGAGGCCGCCGAGCAGCTCGAAGCGCAACTCATCGAGACGGCGAACCTCAACGACCGCGAGACGCTGATCGCCCAGATCGACGAGTCACGACGCGCCATGGCCGCCATTCGCCAAAGCGTCTGGCTCCCCCTGACGAACATTGAGCGCGGACGCAGTTTCGTCGAGAAGGAACTCGACCGCCTGCTCGAAGAGTTCGGCGCCGAGACGACCAACGTCCCGCCCGAGGTCGTCGAAAGGGTGGAGGAATACATCGAGCGTTACCAGACTTCCGAACGCCCGATCATGGAGCGCGCTCTCGACGAGACGTCGCCGTTGTTCACGCAGATGCGGAAACAGTTCGAGGAGCAGCGGCTGCCGCCCGACCTCGCGTACCTCGCCCTGGTTGAGAGCGGCTTGCGTCGAGCGTCCGAAAGCCGGGCCGGGGCGCTTGGCCTCTGGCAGTTGCGCGCTCCGACGGCCCGCCAATACGGCCTGCGCGTCGACGGCGAGGTCGACGAGCGACGCGACCCCGTCAAGTCGACCGAAGCCGCCGCCAAGTACCTCAAGCGCCTGATTCTGGAGTTCGGATCGGGCAGCTCCGTCATGCTCGCCCTGGCCGCCTACAACGTCGGCCCGACCCGCGTGAAGGGGGCCGTGCGGCGCATCGACGACCCGATTCGCCAGCGCAATTTCTGGTTTCTCTACCGCGCCCGAAGGCTGCCGCCGGAGACGCGTGAATACGTTCCCAAGGTGCTCGCCGTGATGCTGATCGGTCGCCACCCTGAGCGCTACGGATTCAAGTAGACGATCAACAAAACGATATCGAGTCGAAGGTCCGTTTGTGATACCTTGACCCGGTCATGAGAAAGCGAATCACGTTGCTCGCAACGGCTCTGCTCGCCGCTACGCCGCTCTTCGCACAGATCGAAGGCTTCGGCAAAGAGGAGCTGATCAAGTACACCGAGAAGAACCCCTTCGAGCGCTTTGAAGACGGCCGCCCGAAGGTCCCGCGGAAGTACATTGACATGCTCAAGGGCGCCTCGTCGGAGATGCTCTGGGGGCCCCTGCGCTCCGCTGATTTCAATCACCAGTGGTCCGGCGGTTGGGAGATCGTCCACCCCGAAAAGAAGCTCGTCGGGCGCGTGTTCACGGCCGCGTTCATGCCCGTTCGCCCCGACGTCAATGAGGTCATCGAGGCCGACGCCAAAGCCAAGGGCCTCGGCAAGAACAACAACCAGCGCGTCATCGACCAGCTCCAGCCGGGCGACGTTCTCGTCGTCGATCTCTTTGGCAAGATCGAAGGCGGCACCTTCGCCGGCGACAACTTGGCGACAGCGATCATCGGCGCCACCGGCAACGGGTTCGTGATCGACGGCGCCGTGCGCGACCTCGACGGCATCTACCCGATGAACACGCCGATCTACGTACGCGGTTTCCACGTCTCGGCGATCAAGGACGTGATGCTCGTCGGCATCAACATCCCGATCCGCATCGGCGAAACGACGGTCATGCCGGGAGACGTAGTTGTCGGCGACCGGGAGGGATTGAACTTCATCCCGCCGCACCTGGTGCAAAAGGCCGCCGAGCGCGCCAAGATCACCGAGCTGCACGACGTCTGGACCAAGGAGAAACTCGCCACCGGCAAATGGAAAGCGAGCGAACTCTATCCCAGCCCCTCCGACCCCAAAATCAAAGCCGAATACGAGGCTTGGCTCGCTAAGGAGAAGAAGAAGTTCGGCATCGAATAGCGGCTCGCTATTTGGAAGCCCCACCTAGACTAAGAGCGAAATCGAAGGGCGCGTCTCGCGACATGCGGGCGCGCCTCTTTTCTTTTTGGGGCGCATGGGGGCGCGGGCGATGGCGGAACTCGATTTGGTTTTTGAAGGCGGCGGGGCGAAGGGCACGGCGTTCGTGGGAGCGCTCGAAGTCCTCGAAAAGGCGGGGCACTCGTCACGCCGGCAAATCGGGACGTCGGCTGGCGCGATCGCCGCGGCGCTGACCGCGGCCGGTTACACGGCCGTCGAGCTGCTGGAGGCCGTCACCGCGCGGACTCCCGACGGGCAACCGATCTTCACATCGTTCCTAGACGCGCCCGAAAGACGTGACTTCTCCGACGTAGACATCGAAGGCAGCGTCACCAGCCAGCTGCTTCGCGAAGCCAACGTGCCCGGCGTCCCCGAGTGGATGGAACGACGACTGGATCGTCATATACTCAACGGCTTGCTTCGCTCCGAGCGCTACCGACAACTCTTCAGCTTCGTCGAGAAGGGCGGATTCTTCGAGGGCGGTGCGCTGATCGATTGGATCGGCGACCGCTTCGCCGCAAAGGACCTCGGCCGCTACGTCACCTTCTCGGAACTCGCTGCGACTACCGGCGCCGACTTGAACGTCGCCGCCTCGGACGTCGACGAGATGGAGATGCTCGTCTTCAACCAACGCACCACGCCCGACCTGCCGATCGCCTGGGGCGTGCGTATGTCGATGAGCATTCCGTTCGTCTGGCAAGAGGTCGTCTGGCGCAAGGAGTGGGGCCTCTATCGCGGCCGCGAGAAGACCGGAAACGTCGTCGTCGACGGCGGCGTCCTCTCGAACTTCCCGCTACGCTTGATCGCGGAACCGGATTCGGTCGACCGCGAAGTGATGGGCGAGCCCGAGCCCGATCGCAGCGACAACCTCGGCCTGCTGATCGACGACGAGAAGCCGGTGCCCGGTCAGCCGGCTCGGCCGGCCGCGAACGCGTTCAGCCGGCTACGTACCGTCGAGCGCATCTCGCGCATCGTCGGCTCGATGATGAAGGCGGCCGACACGGAGATGCTCTTGCGGTACGACGAGCACGTCTGTAGAATCCCGGCACAGGGTTACGGAACGCTCGAGTTCGACCTCGAAGGACAACGGCTCGAAGACTTCCTTGAAGGCGGTCGCCGAGCAATGCGCGCGCATCTCAAGAAGCGGAAGTTCAACTAGCGCCTGAAAAAAGTTGTCCGCGCGCCGAGTGACTTTCAACCTGTAACGGCGAATCTATCCCGTGAAGGTTAGAAAATCATGGCGACGCAAGAAACTCAATCCTCCTGGACGGGGAAAGCGAAACTCGCGGCTTTCATCCTGATCGCCGCCGCGCTGCTGCTCACGCTGCGCGTACTTCCGGTCGACGCGCTGGTCGGCGCGCTCAAGACGTGGATCGAAGGGCTCGGCTTCTGGGGCCCGGTCATCTTCGCGGGCATCTATGCCGTATGGACGGTCGCGTTCCTCCCGGGCTCAGTCTTGACCCTGGCCGGCGGCGCGATCTTCGGACTCTGGACCGGCGCTGCGGCCGTCATCGTCGGCGCCTCCATCGGGGCCGGATTGGCGTTCCTCATCGCGCGCTACGCGGCCCGCGAGAAGGTCGAGCGCATGACGCGCGAATCCCCGAAACTCAAGGCCGTCTATGACGCGATCGGCGAAGGCGGATGGAAGATCGTCGCGATGCTGCGGCTCTCGCCCGCCCTGCCGTTCAACGTTCAGAACTACTTTTACGGCGTGACCTCGATCGGTTTTTGGCCATGCTTCATCGCCACCACGATCTTCATCACGCCGGGCACGTTCATGTTCGTCTACTTCGGCCACGTGGCCGGGCTGGCGGCCTCGGGCGGAGGCGAAACGACGCTGGCCGAGTGGGCGCTGCGCGGCGTCGGACTGGCGGCGACCATCGCCGTCACCGTCTACATCACGAAGCTCGCCAACAAGAAACTCGCCGAACAGACCTCGATCGAAGCGACGACGGAAGAGCCCAAGGAAGAGAAGTCCGCCGCCGCTCCGGCCTCCCCGGCGAGCGCCGCCGTGTGGCTCGTCGTCGCCGTGCTGATGCTCGCCGGCGCCGCCTACGCCAACGTCAACTCGCAAAAGATCCAAGGCCTGTTCGGACCGCCGCCGGTCGAGACGGCGGAAGCCTACGAGCGCAAGGCGGACGGTCCGGACGTCGACCACGCGACCTTCGACGCGCTGCTCCAAGCCTTCGTCGACGAAGAAGGCTACGTCGACTACGATGGGCTTGCCGAACGTGCCGACGAACTCGACGCCTATCTCGCGACGCTGGCCGAGGCGCCCTTCGAGGCGATGGGCCGCGACCAGAAACTCGCCCTGCTGATCAACGCCTACAACGCCTTCACGCTGCGGCTGATGCTCGACCACCCGGACGTCGATTCTATCCGCGACATTCCGGCCGAAGATCGCTGGGACGGCGTGCGCTGGAACTTGGGCGGGCGGACGCTCAGCCTCAACCAGATCGAGCACGAAGAGATCCGCCCGAAGTTCGCCGAGCCGCGCATCCACTTCGCCGTCGTCTGCGCCTCGGTCGGTTGCCCGCCGCTACGCAGCGAGGCTTTCACCGCCGAGCGCCTCGAAGAGCAACTGGAATCGCAAGCCGAGTACGTCCACCAGAACGACCGCTGGTTCTACTACGAGCCGGGCGACGAAGTCGTCGAGTTTACGCAACTCTATAGCTGGTACGGCGGCGACTTCGAACAGTCGGCCGGCACGGTGCTCGACTTTGCGGCCCGCTACTCCGCCGATCTACGCGCCGCGCTGGACGGCGGCGTGACGCCCGCGATTGAGTGGCTCGACTACGACTGGTCGATCAACGAACAGTAGGCGCTCGCTCCAGAGGACCATCCCATGACCGATTTCCGCCACATCTCCGAGACGATTCCTGAAGCGAACCCGCTCGACGAACACAACCAAAAACTGATCAGCCACGTCCATCCGCCCGAGTGGACCAACCCCACGCCGACCGGCCGCTACAACATGGTCGTCGTCGGCGCGGGAACGGCCGGACTCGTCACGGCCATCGGCGCCGCGGGGCTCGGCGGCAAGGTCGCCCTCATCGAGCGCAAGCTGATGGGCGGCGACTGCTTGAACGTCGGCTGCGTGCCCTCAAAGGCGCTGATCCGCAGCGCCCGCGCTGCAGCCGACGTGCGCGACGCGGGCGAATACGGAGTGCGCGTTCCGGAAGGATCGACGGTCGATTTCCCGGCCGTAATGGAACGCATGCGCAAACTGCGCGCCGGCATCTCGCACCACGACTCGGCCGAACGCTTCTCCGGCCTCGGCGTAGACGTCTATATCGGCGACGCCAAGTTCACCGGCCGCAACCAAGTGGAAGTCGACGGACAGACGCTCCAGTTCTCGAAAGCGTGCGTGGCGACCGGCGCCCGAGCGGTGGAGTTGCCGATCGACGGCCTCTCGGAGTCGGGCGCCCTCACCAATGAGACCGTCTTCTCGCTGACCGAGTTGCCTGAGCGTCTGGCGGTGATCGGCGCAGGACCGATCGGCGTCGAACTGGCGCAGTCGTTCGCACGCTTCGGCTCCGAAGTGACGCTGCTCGAACAGGGGCGTCAAGTCCTCGGACGTGAAGACCGCGACGCCGCGGAGATCGTCGCCAAGTCGCTCGAACGCGACGGCGTCCGACTCAACTGCTGCGCCAAGGTCGTGAAGGTTCGCGCCGAGGGCGACGAGAAGGTCTTGACGCTTGAAGAGGGTTCCGAGACGCGCGAGCTTCGCGTCGATCACGTGCTGGTCGGCGTCGGTCGCGCGCCCAATGTCAAAGGCATGGGGCTGGAGACGGCGGGCGTCGAGTTCGACCGGCGCACCGGCGTCAAAGTCGACGAGAAACTGCGCACGACCAACCCGGACGTCTACGCCGCCGGCGACGTCTGCTTCCCCTTCAAGTTCACGCACACGGCCGACGCGATGGCACGCATCGTCATCGGCAACGCGCTGTTCTTCGGCGGCAAGAAGACGAGCGCGTTGACCATCCCTTGGTCGACGTACTCCGACCCCGAGGTCGCACACGTCGGCATGTACCCGGAAGACGCCGAGAAGGCGGGCATCGAGATCGACACCTACCGCGTGGAGATGTCGACCGTCGACCGCGCCATCCTGGAAGGCGATACCGAGGGCTTCTTGAAGGTCCACACCCGCAAGGGCAAGGACGAGATCCTCGGCGCAACGTTGGTCTCGCGACACGCCGGTGAGACGATATCCGAACTCAGTCTAGCCATGACGGCCGGCGTCGGGCTCGGCACGATCGCCACGACGATCCACCCGTACCCGACGCAAAGCGAAGTTGTGAAGAAAGCCGCCGACGCCTACAACCGAACCCGCCTCACGCCCTTCGCCGCCAAGGTGCTCAATAAGATCCTCGAGTGGCGCCGCTAACCGCCTTGCCCGCGCACTGAGTACAATCAGGCGACGTGACGGTGCGAGCCCACACCGCCGCCGAAGCGCGGGAGATCTCCGTCGTCGTGCCGACGCTCGACGAAGAGACGACCATCCGCGCGACGGTTGAACGCGCCTTGGCGGCCGACGTCGGCGAGGTCGTCGTCGCCGACGGCGGCAGCGCGGACGGCACGCGAGAACTGGCCGAGGCCGCCGGCGCCCGAGTCGTCCGCTCCGCGCCTGGTCGCGGTCTTCAACAAAACGCCGGCGCCCGCGCGGCTCGCGGTAACGTCCTGCTGTTCCTCCACGCCGATACGACGTTGCCGTCCGATTTCCCTCGGCGCGTCTTCGAGGCGCTGCGGGAACCGCGAACGGCGGCCGGCGCGTTCCGCTTTCGTCTCGACGCAGACGGTTGGCGGATGCGCTGGGTCGAGGGGATGGTTGCGGCGCGATGCAAGCTCTTTGGAATGCCCTACGGCGACCAAGCGATCTTCGTCCGCCGCGAAACTTTCGAGCGGGCGGGCGGGTTTCCGGATTCGCCGGTGATGGAGGACTACGAACTCGTCCAGCGGCTCAAGCGGCACGGACGCGTAGTGATCGCCGACGGCGACGCGACCACTTCAGCGAGGCGTTGGCGCCGGCTCGGCCTACTACGCGCCACGTGGAGCAACAACCTATGCTTGGCGGCCTACAAACTCGGCGTATCGCCCGAGCGCATCGTGCGCTGGCGCAACGCCTGACGCTCCTCGCCCTCGCTTGCGGCGTCGCCTCCGCGCAAACCGCGCTTTCGGTTCGCGCCGGACTGATCCATCACGTGGAAGGCGACGTCTTCCTCGAAGGCCGCCCGCTCGAACCGGGCTCGACCAAGCTCGAATCGCTCCAGATCGGCGAACGTCTGCGCACGGGCAACGGGCGCGCCGAGATCGTACTCGCCTCCGGCCGCATGCTGCGCCTCGACCGTCAGGCGGAAGTCGAGATGCTCGCCGACGATCTGCTGGCGCCCGAACTGCGCCTCCATTCCGGCTCGGTCATCGTCGAGTGGACGGATATCTTCGGCGACGGCGAAGCGCTCATCCGGCACGCCGACGGGGACGTCCGGCTGCGTAAGGCCGGTCGGTATCGCGTCGACGCCGAGGAAGGACTGACGGCCGAGTTGCGCGTCTTCGACGGCAAGGCTTGGGTCCAAGACGAGGCCCGTTCGCGGTCGGTCGGCAAGCGACGGCTGCTCGCCCTCGCCGAGCCGGACGGAAAGCCCGAAAAGTTCGACGCCGAGGATCTCGACGGCTTCGACCGCTGGAACTTGCGCCGTTCGCGCATCGTCGCCCGAGGCAACCGTCAGGCGCGACGCGGCGAGGGGCGCGGCGGACGAGGCGGGATCGGGCGCGGCCGTCGAGGAGGCCGCCGAGGCGGACTAGGAGGAGGCCTAGGCGACGCCTCGCGACGCACTCCTGGTCGCGGCGGCGGCATCGGCCGGGTCCCCGGCGCGAGCAATCGCTTCTAGCGCGTCAGCGTTTCCACCGGCGGCGCCTCGCGCTCGGGAAGGTGCGCACGCAACTCGGCGACCGCCCCCGGATGCCGCGACACCACATTGCGGTGCTCGTGCGGATCTTTGCGATGGTCGTAGAGTTCCTCGCTGCCGTCGGCGTAGCGGATGTAGCGCCAACGCGCGCTGCGAACGGCATGGTTGCCGACGCCGTAACTCATCACCGCCGGATGATGCCAATCCGCCCGCGGGTCGCGCAGCAGCGGCGTCAGACTTCGCCCGTCCAGATCGGCCTTGGGCGGCAGACCGGCCAGTTCCAGGAGCGTCGGGTAGAGATCCAGCAGCGAAACCGGAGCCTCTACCTCACCCCGCGCTACACCTGGCCCGGCGAACACCAGCGGCACGCGCGTCGTCTTCTCCCACAACGCGAACTTCTCCCAGTGCTCCTTCTCGCCGAGGTGGTAGCCGTGATCCGACCAGACGACGATGACCGTATCCTCCGCGTAGGGCGAAGCGGCGAGCGCGGCCAGCAGGCGTCCGAGCTGGTGATCAGCGAAGCTCGCCGACGCCTGATACGCCCGTACCGCTTCACGCCAAGCCCCGGGACTCTCGGCCTCGGCGGCTAGGATTCCGCGCCACCAAGCGCGTCCGCGTTCGAGCAGCTTGCGACCACCCGAAGGAACGTCGTCCAAGTCGTCGGCCGGACGCAACGGCATCGTCACATGCTCCGGCGGATAGAGCGCGAAGAAGCTCGGCGGCACGTGGAACGGCATGTGCGGTCGGAACAGACCGACGGCAAGAAAGAACGGACGATCGTGCGTTCGCTCCAAGAACTCGACGCCGTAGTCAACCGATCGCTGGTCCGGAGTCTCAGAAGCGTCGTAGGGCCATGGCCCCCAATCAAAGTTCTCGCTGCTGACGCGCTCCAGTCCGTTCCACTTGCGCTCCGGCATCACGTCCAACTGCATCTTCTCGAAGCGATGGAAAGCGCGGTCGTCGTGGTACGCCGAGTTGCGGTGATGGTGGAAGATCTTTCCGGCGCCCTCCACTCGGTAACCGCGTTCTAGGAAATAGCGCGGCAGCGTGACGGCGTCGGGGAAGGCCTTCCGCCAGTCCGACGCGTTCGAGTAGATCCCTGTCGCCGCCGTCGCGCGGCCCAGCAACAGCGCCGACCGCGAAGGGTTGCAAGCGGGCGAAGGTGCGTAGGCCCGGTTGAAGGTCACGCCGCGACGCATCAGACGACGCAAGTGCGGCATCTTGAGCGGCGAGTCGTCGCCTAGCGCCCAGTCGTTCAGATCGTCGAAGGCGACGAACAGTACGTTCGGGCCCTCGGCCTTCGGCGCCTCTTGCTCGTGCTTCGCGACCAGCGACGCCGGCGCCTCAGCGACGGCCGTTTGCGCACGTCGATCCAACTCCTCCATCTTGAATCGCACGCTGACGATGTAAGGCGGTTCGCCTTCGTCCCAATGCCCATAGGTCGTCGTGACGAAGGTTCCGTCGGGCAACAGCTCCAACCCGGGGTAGGCGGTGTCGCCGCCCTTCGTGTTGTCCATCAGCCGGACGCGGTATTCCCCTTCACGCCCCTCGACGACGTCTTCCCACGCGCCTACCCAGCCGACCCAATCGCCCTTGGTCGGGCTCTCGCGCGTCGTGTCGCGGAAGGTGATGAACAACCGTCCGTCGGACGCGTAGCGCGCGACGTGGCGGTCGCCGGTCAGAGCGGCCGGCAGTTCGCGGGGCTCGCTCCAACTCTCCCCCTCGTCGTCCGAGAAGACGACGAGCGAGTTGCGCGTCCGGCTGTTCTCGCGCAACAGAACGGCGATCGTTCTGCCGTCGGGCGAACGCAAGGCGCCGGGCTCGCACAAGTGCACGTCGGCTCGGTGCGCGATCGATTCCGGTTGCGACCAGGTCAAGCCGCCGTCGGCGGTGACGGTCTTGTAGACGTGGAAGCGCTTGCCCTCGGGATGCTCGGGCGGGTCGCGCAGCCACCGGCCGTCGTCGTGGAACAGCGCCATGTAGCGACCGTCGCTCAACTCGACGACCGAACTCATGGCGACGATTCCGCCGAACGGGGGCCCTGAAGTTCGAATGTCTTGTAGAGCCGACCAGCTCTCACCCTCGTCCTCGGAATACGCGATACGGATCAGCCCCCCCTTACCTGAGAACAACAAAATGCGCGCCTTGCCATGGGGGTCCAGCAGGCGATAGAGCGTCGGCGTCTCCTTGGATGTGGCCCAGTTCTCGGGCGTCGGCAGCCGCTCGGACCAGGTCCTGCCGCCGTCCAGGCTGCGCTTGAGGACGATCTCGCCCTTGCCGTGGCCCTTCGGATAGGTCACGAGCATCGTCCGCTGATCCGGAAGGAGCAGCGTCGTGGGATGTCCTAGATACTGGCCTGGCTCTCGGTCGACGGTCACCTGTCGATGGCGCTCGTCAGAGATATCGACGACCGGAATCGTATAGCCGGCAGGCTGTTGCGCCGTAGCGGAGGCGAGCGCGAGAAGACCCAGGAGCACGAGCAGAAAGGACCGCATCGGCCCAAAGATTAGCACTCGCCTAGGCCGAGGCCGAGACGGCGAGAATTTCGCCGCTGGAGCGCGGCGGCAAGGGCGACACAGAGTCCGGACCACGCAAAGGCAGGCGTCCGCCACGCCGCATCACCGCTTCGAGTTCGCGTGCCGGCATCGGCCGTCCGGCGAAGTAGCCCTGGAGACGCTGGCAGCCCGCGGCGCGCAAGAAGTCGATCTGTGGCTGGGTCTCGACCCCTTCCGCCACGACGCCCAGTTGCAGGTTCTGAGCCAGGCTAATGATCGAGCGCGTAATCGCGGCGGACTTCTTGGAGTCGGATGCGACCTCGGAGACGAAGGATCGATCGATCTTCAACACGTCGCAACGCAGACTTCGCAAGTAGGAGAGCGAGGAGTAGCCGGTGCCAAAGTCGTCGATGGCGGTCTTGATGCCGAGCAGGGCGAACCGATCCAGGACTTCAGGCGCGTTGTAACGACTCTCGACCAGGTCGCTCTCGGTGATCTCCAACTGCAAAAGGCTCGGGTCGAGTCCAGTGTGCGCAAGCGTTGACTTGACGGCCTCCACCAGGTCTGGGCGCGCCAATTGCTTCGCGGACACGTTAACCGAGACCTCAATCTCTGGAAGGCCCGCCTCGCGCCAGGTGATCACCTGCTGGCAAGCCTCCTCAAGCGCCCAGCGGCCGAGGTCATGGATGAGATCCATCTCCTCGACCATGGGGATGAACTCGCCGGGCAGCACGATCTCGCCCGAGCCGGTACGCCAACGCATCAGGGCTTCGGCGCAAACGATCCGGCCGTCTTCGGCGTCGAGAATAGGCTGGTAAAAGAGTTCGAACCGCCTATTCTCGAAGGCTCTACGAAGCCGGGCTTGCAGCTCGAACTGGCGGGAAGCCTTCCAGCCCATCTCGCTGCTGAACAACTCCACCCGCCCCTTGCCCTGGCGCTTGGCGTGGTACATGGCGATGTCGGCGTTGCGCAGGATCTCGTCGGGACCGAGATCTCCGTCTCGTGCAACGGCGACGCCGACGCTGATTCGAAGACTGAGATCCTCGGAGCCGAGCGTGAACGGCGGATTCAGAGAGGCGGCAGCGCTACGAATTTGAGCCATGGCCTCGCGCTCGTCCGGCAGGCCCCGCAACACAATGACGAACTCGTCTCCTCCTAGCCGTGCGACTACGTGCTCGGAGCCGACGGCCTCGGTCAGGCGTTGAGCGACTTGCTGCAGGAGCTCGTCTCCCGCCATGTGACCGAGCGTATCGTTGATCTGCTTGAAGTCGTCGAGATCGAGAAAGGCCACGGTCAGCAATCGGCCTTCCGCATCTCCAAAGCGGACATGTTCTTCATGCAGAATCTCTCGCAGCCGCTCTCGGTTCGGCAGGCCGGTGAGACGATCGTGCGTAGCCTGATGGATCAGCTGCGCCTCGTAATTCTTGAGCCGCTTCATGTCGACCTGAGAGCCGGCTAGTCGTTCCGGGTTCCCGTCGTCGTCAAAGACCACCCGGCCATGCGAGAGCACCCAGCGGTACGAGCCGTCCGCCTGACGAATTCGATGTTCGCACTCGAAGCGGTCTGACTCGCCTTCGAGGTGAGCCCGCAGACGAGACATCAGCTCTTCCAAATCGTAGGGGTGGACCAGGTTGAACCAATCCGCCGGGCCCCCAGTGACCGCGTTGTCTCCGTAGTCGAGCAAGGCCCGCCAACGCGGCGAGAAATAGATGCGATCCGAGCGCAAGTCCCAGTCCCACAGCCCGTCCATCTCACCGCGAGCTTCAAGCACGCGGGAGTAGGCAACGGCCTGTTGCGAGGCGGAAGCGAAGGAATCAGTCTGAGTCCGCACACGCGCCTCGCGTTCGGCGAGCACCCGCTCTGCGGCGGCCTCGGCGATCCTCAGGCGCGCCGTGCGCACGCCGGCCGCAATGGTCATCAAACAGGCCACTGCGAAGGCGGCGCCGGCACGCACCGCAACCGGGGCCGGCGAAAACACGCCCGCAAAGCAGGCGATGAACGCCCACGCTCCCAAGAAGTAGAACTCCTTGACGCCAACCACCCAAACGGAAACCGCCGCGGCCACGAGGAACGCAGGCAGCATCGCCTCGGGAGCAAAAAACAGCCAGCCGGCGAATTGGATCCAGGCCAAACCCAGGCAAACCTGCGTCAGGCTGGCGCCGTGGGGCAGAGATGCATCGCGATAGAGCAACCATAGGCCGCCGAACAGCGTGCTGAACAGTGCGCCTAGAACCGCCGCCGGACCAACCGGTTCCGGTATGCCAAATAGGGCGAGTAGCGCGCCGCCAAAGCTCAGGCCGGCCAATACGGGAAGAATCGAACGGAGCGCCGCCTCGGAGACTTCAATCAAGTCTCGCTCACATTCCCCGACCCCCTCGGGGGGCGGAACGCTGGCAAGTTCCGACATCGAATAGCTGCGCGCGAGGCGGAATGCCTCCCCAGTATTCGACCAGAGGGGTCATACGACCGACAATCAGGGGTTCCGCTTAGACGGCGTCTCAGGCGGTTGAGGCGCGACTACTCGTCGTCCTTGGCCCCCGCCAGCCGCTGGATGACGGACAGGTCCTCCAACGTCGTGATATCGCCGGAAACCTTGTCCGTAGTCACAATCTCCCGCAGCAACCGTCGCATGATCTTGCCGGAGCGAGTCTTAGGGAGCCCGTCGGAGAAGCGAATCTGCGCCGGCCGCGCGAACTTGCCGATATCGGTCCCAACCCAGTCGCGCAGTTTCGCGACCAGATCGTCGCCGGCTTCAAAGCCCTGCTTCAAGGTGACGAAGGCGACCACGGCTTGGCCGGTCAGTTCGTCGGGCTTGCCGATGACAGCCGCCTCGGCGACCGCCTCGTGTCGAACGAGCGAAGATTCGAGTTCCGCCGTCGAGAGGCGGTGACCGGAGACGTTCATCACGTCGTCCACTCGGCCGAGCACCCACAAGTAGCCGTCTTCGTCCCGCCGAGCGGCGTCTCCGACGAAGTACATGCCGTCAATCTGGCTCCAGTAGGCCGACTGGTAGCGCTCCGGATCGCCCCACAGCGTGCGAAACATCGAAGGCCAGGGACCGCGCACAACCAAGTAGCCCTCGGCGCCTTTCGGAACCGAATTGCCCTCCATGTCCACCACGTCGGCCAGAACGCCAGGAAGCGGCAGCGTCGCAGAACCGGGTTTGAGCGGAGTCGCGCCGGGCAGCGGCGAGATCATGATCGAGCCAGTCTCGGTCTGCCACCAGGTGTCGACGATCGGACACCGGCCGCCGCCGATCACGCGGTGATACCACTCCCACGCCGACGGATTGATCGGCTCGCCGACCGAACCGAGCAGCCGCAAGCTCGAAAGGTCGTGTTTGGCCGGCAGATCGTCGCCCCATTTGATGAACGCGCGGATAGCAGTCGGCGACGTGTACAGGATGTTGACCTTGTACTCGTCGATGATTCGCCAGAAACGATCTTGCGCGGGGAAATCGGGAGCGCCCTCGTAGATCAGCGTCGTTCCGCCGTTGAGCAGCGGACCGTACACGATGTAGCTGTGACCGGTGATCCAACCGACGTCGGCCGCGCACCAGTACGTGTCCTCGTCCTTCATGTCGAAGACCCACCGCATGGCCGAGAGAAGCTGCACCTGATAGCCGCCGGTCGTGTGGCAGATGCCTTTGGGCTTGCCCGTGGTGCCGGAGGTGTAGAGCACGAACAGCGGATGCTCGGAATCGAGTTCTTCCGCCGGGCAGACTTCGGAGCAGCCGTCCTCGACATCCGCCCACGAACGGTCGCGGCCCTCCTGCATCTCGACCATCCCGCCGATGCGCTCGAATACGATCGAATTCTTGACGCTGGGGCAATCTTCCAGGGCTTCGTCGACCGCGCTCTTCAACGGCACAACCTTGCCGCGACGGTAGCCGCCGTCCGCGGTGATCACCAGGTTGGCGTCAAGATCTTGGATGCGAGCCTTCAGCGCTTCGGATGAAAAGCCGCCGAAGACGACCGAATGGATGATGCCGAGACGTGCGCAGGCGAGCAGCGCGATCGGCAACTCCGGCACCATCGGCATGTAGACGACGGCGCGGTCTCCGTCTTTGTAGCCGAGTCTCTTGAGCGCGTTGGCGAACTTCTGCACGCGCCGAGCGAGCTCCTGGTAGGTGAGCACCTGCTTCTCGCCTGGCTCGCCTTCCCAGATGATCGCCGCGCGGTTCTTGCGCCAGGTCGTCAGATGCCGGTCGATGCAGTTGTAGGAGATGTTCGTCTTGCCGCCAACGAACCACTTGTAGAAGGGAGCTTCGCTTGCATCGAGCGTCTTCTCCCAGGGCTTGAACCAGTGCAGATTCTCCTTCGCGAAATCGCCCCAAAAGGCTTCCGGGTCGGCCTTGGCCGCGTCGAACAGGCTCTGGTACTCCTCCATGCCGGAGACGTTGGCCTGGGCCTTGAAGGTATCGCTGGGATGGTGCATCGAATCGGCGGACATGATTTTGAATGGACCTCGCAAGCCAGGATATCAATCCGTTCGTTTTTTCCGGGAACGCTAGGCTACACAGATCCGTATGAACAATCACGGTACGCGCGGCGTCCTTACCTTGCGGGGCCTCTTGCGTCCAAACGCTTCAAGCTTCCGTTCCGTTGCCGCACGGCGGTTTGCGAAACTGGTCAAGTTCGGCTGATTTACGGTTTCCTCCTCGACTTCCCATGTCACAAAAACCCCGGCGGACCGCGCTCGTCCTCTCGCTCTGGTTAGCTCTTCCGGCTTTCGGCCAGGCCCAGGGGACGATCGACTATTCGCTCAACAACGGCTCCTTCTGGAACTTGGGCATCTACCGGCAGCGAGCCGTCCCAGAAGCCGACATGACAGACTCGGCTCGGCTGGAGCAACTGATCCGCGACGGGAAGCTCTACCTCAGCCTGGCCGACGCCTTAGCGTTGGCGCTTGAAAACAACCTCGATATCGCCGTCGCCCGCTACTCGCCGCTCGAGGCCGCGGCCGATCTGTTGCGAGCCAAAGCCGGCGCGCAACTGCGCGGCGTCCAGACGCAGATCTCGACCCTCTCGACCGGGCAGTCGGCGACGGGCGGGGGAGGCGGAGGCGGCTTTACGACCGGCGCGCGCGGCCAGGCGAGCGGCGTAACGCAAGGCGCCAGTCAGAGCGTGCAGACGGCCGGCAACGCGGCGTCGTTCTTCGGCACGCAGACGATCAATCTGGATCCGACGCTGACTTCGAGCGTGAACATTTTCCGCACGTCGAACCCGCAGATCCAGAGCTTCACGGCCGGCACCGACACCATCATCACCGACGGCGTCTCGACCAACGTCGGCTACTCGCAAGGCTTCGTCACCGGCACGACCTTCAACCTCGGCATGTCGACGTTTCGCCAGGACAACAACGTCCCGCGCAACCTCTTCAACCCGACGAACCAGGTCGACTTCAACGCCTCGATCAGCCAGCGGCTGACGCAGGGCTTCGGTCGCGCGGTCAATAACCGCAACATCCGCATCGCGCGCAACAACCAGGAGATCGAAGACCTCAACTTCCGCCAACAGCTCATCACCACGGTCGGCGCCGTCGAAACGCTCTATTGGGATCTGGTCGCCTTCCGCGAACTCGCGGCCGCTCGTCGGCTGGACGTCGAGTTGTCGGAGAAGCTCGAGCGCGATACGGCCAAGCAAGCCGAACTCGGACTCCAGGCGCAGATCGAAGTGACGCGGGTCAAGGCGCAGTCGACGACCTTCCGGCAGCAATTGGCCGAGGCCGAGCGCTCCGTACGAGAGCAGCAAGAGATCCTCAAGAACGCACTGACGAAGCACGGCCCTACTTCGGCGACGTTGTTCGGCGTCGAGATCATTCCGGTCGACCGGGTGATCATTCCCGAAGTCGAGCCCATCCGGCCCGTCTCGGACCTGGTCGAGGAAGCGCTGAGCGCGCGCCCCGAACTGGTCCAGACGCGCATCAACCTACGCAATACGGACATCAACCTGCGCGGCATCAAGAACGCCTTGAAGCCCTCGGTCGATATGACGGCCTTCGCGCGCAACAACGGTCTGGCCGGAACGATCAATCCGGACGTGGCGAACCTCCCGGGGCAGGCGCCGCCGAATCCGTTCTTCTCGGGCGGGCTCGGCTCGGCGTTCGGTCAGGCGTTCCGACGCAACTTCCCCGACTACGGCGTCGTGTTCAATCTGAGCATCCCGCTCAAGAACCGCCAAGCGCAGGCCGACATGACGGCCAACCTACTCACCCGCCGTCGCTCCGACATCCAGTTGAAGCAGCAGGAAAACAGCATCAAGCTCGAAGTCGCCCGCGCGTTGGCGAACCTTGAGCAGGCCCGCGCCAACTACGAGATCGCGGCCGAGTCGCTGGACCTGTATCAGTCGATGCTCGACGCGGAACGCAAGCGCTTCGCCCTCGGCTCGTCTACGATCTTTCAGATCATCCAAGCTCAGCGGGATCTGGCGACCTCGCGGACCGGCTTCGTCAACGCGACCACCGGCTACAAGTCGGCCCGGCGCGAGATGGATCGCGTGCTCGGGAACACGCTCTCAGCCAACTCGATCTCGGTCGACGAGGCCTACCGCGGCGAAGTCTCCAAACCCGCCGACCCGATTCCCCCAGCGGCGGTTCAGTCGAACTAGCCTAGAACTCGCGGATCTTCACGTCGTCCAGGACGGCGCGCACGTCGGTGAGCGAACCGGACCCGAGTCCCGGCCGGCTGGCGGCGACCATTCCGGCGGCGACGCCCAGACGGAAAGCGTCCAGGTAGGACTCGCCCTGCTGCAAGGCGAAGATCATCGTCGCACCAAGCACGTCGCCGGCCCCGATCGGACTGCCTCCGGAAACCGGTTGCGTCGTGGCGCGCCATTGCCCCTCGGTGGTCACGGCCACGGCGCCTTGGGCTCCGAGCGAGAGGACGACGTTCTCGGGTCCCATCACGCGGAGTTGATCGGCCGCCTTGAGGAAGTCGTACTCCGAGAGCAACCCGCGGCCCAGAAGTCGCTCGGCTTCAGGCCGGTTGGGTTTGACGATCGTCGGCCGTGCAGCCATCGCGGCGCGTACTGGATCTCCCGATGCGTCGAGCAGCGTATGCACGCCGGCCTCGCACGCGCGGGTAACGAGCCGGGCGTAGAGATCGGCCGGGGCCCCCGGAGGACTCGAGCCCATCAGCGTTAGCCATGAGGCTTCGGGCAAGCGTCGAAGGACAGCCGCTTCCACGCGCTCCACCTCTTCCGCGGAGAACGCGGGCCCACGCTGATCGAGCTTAAGGGTCAAACCGTTCTGATCGGTAATCGCCAAGTTGCGGCGCAGGTCGCCGTCGACCGGGACCAGCGTGGCCGGAACGCCCTTGGCACGAATGAGGGCCGCGAAGCGCTCGCCCATCGGCCCGCCGCAAGGAGCGATCGCCTCGACCTGGGCGCCGTAACCGTGCAGCGTAATCGCCTGATTGACTCCCTTGCCGCCGGGCTGGAAGGACTCGCTCTCAATATAGGTGCGGTCGTCGTAGATGATCCGATCGGTCGTCAACTCGACGTCGATCGCGGGATTCATCGTCAGGGTAAGAATCATCAGGCGAAACCGCGGGAACGAGGCGGTCCCCTATTGTCTCCGAAAACCGATAGTCGCTAGAAAAGGCGACTCGCGGCTAGGCGGGGAGCCAGTCAGACAGGGAGCCAGCGCAGCAGCTCGCCGTCCTGCACGTAGCGCCCGGCGACGCCCCGCGGCGCCCGCTGACGCAGCCGTCCCCAAGTCGTCGCCAATTCAACTCCTTTTGCATGCCGACGCGCCGGAGCGCCGCGCCACAAGAACCCGGCGGAGAGCACGTCGGCGCCGGGACGAACAACCGGCTCCAGTTCGACCAGCCCCTCCCACGCCCGCACGATCAGATCGATTCCCGGCCACGCCTCGCGATAGCGCAGCCGATAGTAATGCGGAAGTTTGCGCACGAAGCTGTCGGGATCTCCGTGGAAGAAGTAGTCGCTCCGGCCGGGTCGCAGATCCTCGCCCGCCGGCTCGACTGGTCCCGCCCCCGACAGGATCAGCTCGAGATGAACCAGCCTAGGACGCCGGTGCTCCATCGCTTGGGCGTACACGGCCGGACCGGGATCAGCGAGCAAGCGCTTCGATTCCAACCGCAGTCCGCCTGCCGAGAAAAGCCCCTGCCAACGCGGCTGGTCGGAGCCGAAGAGGCCCGAGGGAAACTGGCCTCGGTTCGGCTGGAAGTGCAACTCCGCACGTCCCGCGGCCGAGGCGGCGACGGGCGCGAAGGCGGAGGCCAGCAGACTCCGGCGAGTGACAGGGCGCATCGACGCTATTTTGCCACGGAATCGGATCCCGCTACCGAATCAGGACTTCGACCGGCGCCGACTCGACGCCGTCGACTACGACGATCACCTCGGACAACCCAGCGCCGATCAGCGCACGCGGCAGCGGCCCGAGGTTGACCTGGTCGAGGCCGACGAAAGCGCCCTGGGGAACCGCGCCGACCACAGGGACCGCAACGTCGTTGACGGTCGCCGTCGCCGCCGTCGTGAAGTTGCGGATGCCGGTTCCGAACAGCAGTAGATAGACCTCGTCTCCGTCGACGCCGAGGTCGACGGCGACCGGTCGGGACTGCGCGTCGAAGAGAAACCGCTGCGTGCGATTCCCGTCGGACCCGATGAACAAGAACGAGCCGGCGGCCGCGTTCTGGCCCGGCAGAGTGAACAGAGCGGGCGCGACGCGCTGCACATTGAGCGAGCCTCGCGCGACGACGCGGTCGCCTCTCCATACGCTTGCGATCGCCAGCCCGGACGGCAACCCCTCGGGGAGGAAGTAGTTGATCTGGCCGGCCGAGGCGAAGAAGATCTGCGCGGAATGCTCGCCTCCGGCGGAATCGACGATCTCGAGCGATGCGTCGGCCAGCGTCGTCGGCAGCGGAAGGCTGGTCGCAGAGACGGTGCGCGCGGCGAGTTCCGAGCCGAAGCCTGAGACGATCGAGCCCGCCGCGACGCGCCGGCCGAACCCAGCCGCCGAGACGGTCGAGAACGAGCGCACGCCCGGTAGGAACCCGAAGTCGACGATCTTGTCGACATACACGTCGCGCGCTCCCCCGGCGACGGCGCCTTCGGATGCAATCAGCAAACCCTCGTCGTTGACCCACAGGTTCGGGTCGCCGTCGTCGCCCGCATCGCCCAAATAGGAGGCAAAGGCGAGCGTGCGCCCGCCTTGGGTCAGTGCGGCCACAAAAACGTCGTCTTCTCCGGCGTTCGCGGATTGGACGGCGTCGAGCACGGGCAGATCGTTCCCGTCCGTCTCGCCGGCGAGGTAGACCACGCCCTGGCCGTCGACGGCGATCGTTCCGCGCACGTCGTTGCCGGCGCCGCCGTAGTAGCTCGAGTAGATCAGGTCCGCCTGTCCCGCGCCGGCGGGACGTAGCCGGACCAGGATGAGGTCGTCGGCGCCGTCGTCGCCGATGTTGATAGTCCGGTCGAGTGCGTCGGGGGTGAGCGGAATCGGCGTCGGGTCGTCCGGACGGGAGAGCGTCTCCCCGGTAAACCAGACGTCGCCGTCAGGCAGGACCGCCAGGCCGGGAGCGAGGGCGTCGAAATCGTCTTCGCCGGATCCGCCGAAGTAGGTCGAGTAGACCAGGTCGTCGGCGCCGTTTCCTTGCGGGTCGATCTTCCACAGGAAGAGGTCGTCGCCGGGGTCTTCGCCGCCGTCGGCGCCGCCGTTGTAGCTGCGGTCGAAGGCGTTGTTGGTCGTCGTAAAGTCCGAAGAGTCGGTCTCGCCGAGGACGTGGATCACGCCGTCCGCGTCGAGCGCGATCGAAGCGTGACGATCGTCTCCCGTGCCGCCGAAGTAGGTTCCGTACAGCAGGTCCGCGACGCCGCTTCCGCCCATGCGGAGGCGCGCGACGTAGACGTCCACGACGCCGTTGAAGGTCTGGTCGAGCGCGCCGAGCGTGGTGGGAATGCGGTCGGAGTCGGTCTGCGCGCCGATGTATACGTCGCCTTCGGCCCCGAGCGCGAGCGACGGGAAGCCGTCGTCGCCCGTGCCGCCGATGTAGGTCGAGTACAGCAGTTCGCTGCCGTCGGGGCTGAGCATCAACGCGAACAGGTCGCGGTCGCCTTGGGGGCTTTCCTGCAAGGCGCCTGGCGTGGTGGGAAAGTCGGCGGACTCGGTCCAGCCGACGACGACGATGCGGCCCTGACCGTCGACGGCGATGCGGCGGCCGAAGCCTTGCGGCTTGTCCTCTCCCGAGCCGCCGATGAAGGTCGAGAACTCGAAGAAGCGACCGTCGGAGGAGACGACGGCGACGGCCACGTCGTTGGACGCCGCGGCGCCGTCGGGGCGGTTCTGGATGCGATCGTACGCGCCGAGCGTAGTCGGGAAGTCGAGCGAGTTCGTCTCCAGCGCGAGGAAGATGCGGCCCGAGTCGTCCATATAGACTGACGGCGTATCGTCGTTGCCGCTCCCGCCGAGCGGGAAGCGCGTGTCGAAGACGGGATCGATGACCAGCGGAAGGGAGCGATCGTAGACGCCGAGTTGAAATCGGACCTCTTGGTCTGAATTCACTTGGTAGGCCGCCTCGACGGGAATCCGCCGGTCGCCTCGGAGCTGATACGCCTCGGGACGACGGTGGATCAGTCGATGCTCGCCGACCACGAGCGCTAGGTCGCCGGACGGCGTGACCCGCACTTCATCGGCGCCGTCGAAGGCGAAGGCGACGGGCGCGGGATCGGCCTCGGCTCGGATCTCGAAGTCGTACTCCAGCAAGCCCTCGCCGTTGCGGTAGTAGACCAGGTCGACGCCGGCATAGATCCGCTCGTAGCGGACGCGGCGGAACCGGGGCACGTCGCTGCGTCGTTGGGAGGGATCATTGCCGAGAAAGTAATGGCTCTTGCCGGGCAGCGGCTGGTCTCCGCGCACGACGACCGCCGGGTCGGCCCCGAGCAGACGCATGCGCACGGCGACGTCGACGCCGTCGCTCGCCTGCATGGAGACCGTCAGGCCGTCGCGGGTGAAGAACGACGACGCGCGACCTCCCCGAGCGAGGAACAGCGCCGGCGAAGCGCTCTGGCCGACGTTCGGCTCAAAGCCCGCGCCGAAAGCCGGTCGTGCGAGATCGGCCCGACGAGGACGGCCGCCCGGTTCCGGCAGCGGCTCCAGGAACGGATGAAGGACGGCCCCGGCGAGGATCAACGCCAGCGCGAGAATCTTCCAACGCATCGGCTAGAGAAATCGCCCGTCCGGACGTTCGCCGATAGGGTGGTTTCGCCCGCGTTCAGCAGGACAGCGCGCCGTGGTCGACCTGGAACCCCTGGAGATCGCCCAGTACGGCTAGCGCGACTCGCTCGCCGTGGAACCATTCGCTCGCTAGTTCGTTGATCTCCGAAGCCTTGACCAGCTCGATCTGGCCGGTAACTTCGTCCAGCGAGTAGTTGCGTTTGAAGTACTTTTCCTGCCGCGCGAGGTTGGACATGCGGCTCGACGTCGACTCCAGGCTCAACGCCAGACTGCCCTTCAAGTGATCTTTGGCTCGGCGAAGCTCCTCGTCGCTGACCGGGTTAGCCTTGAGGTCGCGAAACTCGGCCAGTACGCATTCGATCACCTGCTCTAGGGATTCGAGCGACGTACCCGCATAGACGCTCAAGCAACCGGTGTCGGCATAGAGACTCAGGTCGGAAAAGACCGAGTAGGCCAAACCGAGACGCTCGCGAATCTTGAGGAACAGCCGCGAACTGTACCCGCCGCCCAACAGCGTACTCAGGACGTAGCCGGCAAAGCGGCGCGAATCGGCCATCGAGTGCGCGCCGACCCCGAGACAGAGGTGAACCTGCTCGAGCGACGGCTTGTCGCGCAGCGAAATGGATGCGTGGTGGCGCGGGACCGGGTCGGCCGCGCGCGGGGCGCCGGGTTGCAGGTCGGCGAAACGCTCGGCCACCAGCTCAACCAGTTGCTCATGCCGCAGATTGCCCGCGGCGGTCACCATCATGTTGCTCGGCTGGAAAGTGCGAGAGAAAAAACCGCGCAGCTTAGCCTGATCGAAAGACTCGATCGTCTCCTTCGAGCCGATGATCGGCCGGCCGAGCGCGTGGTCGGGCCAACAACCGTGAGAGAACAGATCGTGGATGAGGTAGTCGGGGTTGTCCTCGTCCATCTTCAGCTCTTCGAGCACGACGCTCTTCTCTTTCTCAAGATCGTCGAGCCGGAAGGCGGGCCGCAGCATCATGTCGGCCAGAATGTCGAGCGCGGCGGGAAGCTTCTCGTCGAGGACCTTCGCCGTAAAGGCGATGCTCTCTTTCGTGGTGAAGGCGTCCAGGTGGCCGCCGATGGCGTCGATGGCGCAGGCGATATCCTCAGCTGAACGCGACTCGGTGCCCTTGAAGACCATGTGCTCGGAAAAGTGAGACAAGCCTCCTTCAGCCCGCGTTTCATGTCGCGAACCAGAGTTCACCCATACGCCGATCGAGACGGATCGGACAGCGGGCATCTCTTCGGTGATGACGGGAAGCCCGTTGGGCAGAACCGACCGCTTGATTTGGAGGGACGCGGCTTCATCCGGCGTCGTGGAATGCGGACCCAGCGAACTCAATTTTTTTTAGCCTAGCACGCGTAGAAGAAACGCCCACCGAAACGAGGCTCCGCTACAATCGAGAAAATGCAAGCGCTTCTAGGGAAGGAGGTTAGCGACCTAGCCGCTTTGCTCGCCGAGCGCGGCCAACCGGGCTTCCGCGCGCGCCAACTCTACCAAGCGCTCTACGGCAATCGGCGCGCCTCGCTCGATGCGATCCACACCCTACCGGGGGCTTTGCGCTCGGAGTTGGGCGAGGATTTCGAGGTCGGTCGACCGGTCGTCGACCAGGCCATTCGCTCGACCGACGGGACCGTGCGCTACCTATTAAAGCTGGCCGACGGCAAGACCGTCGAAGCGGTCTTCATCCCTGAACAGAACCGCGACACGCTGTGCATCTCGAGCCAAGTCGGCTGTCCGGTCGACTGCAAGTTTTGCCTGACGGCGTTGATGGGACTCGAGCGACATCTGACCGCCGGGGAGATCGTCGGCCAGATTCTGACCTTGTCGGACGCCCACGACCTGGACCCTTCGTCGCGATCGCTCAACGTCGTAATGATGGGCATGGGCGAGCCGCTGCTCAACCTCGACAACGTGACCAAGGCCGTGCGGCTGATGGCTGATCCGGACGGCGTCAATCTCTCGCTCAAAAGGATCACCGTCTCGACGTCGGGAATCATCCCGAAGATCGAGGAGCTCGCGACCCACGAGGCGCGACCCAAGTTGGCGATCTCGTTGAACGCATCGACCGAAGAACAGCGACTGGCGCTGATGCCGATCACCAAGAAGTACCGGCTCGAGGAGTTGATTCGCACGTGCCGAGCCTATCCGCTGCGTCCCTGGGAGCACCTGACGTTCGAATACGTCTTGCTCCGCGGCGTCAACGACTCCGATGAGGACGCCCGGCGCGTGGTCAAGCTCTTGAACGGCGTCCGCGCCAAGGTGAACTTGATCGCACTGAACCCGGGTCCGGGGATCGACTTTGAGACGCCCGAGCCCGAGCGAGTCGATTCGTTCCGATCGATCGTCCACGAGCGTTTCCCTTGCTTCGTGCGACAGCCGCGAGGCCGCGAGATCTACGCCGCCTGCGGACAGTTGAAGCGAACGTCGGAGTAGCCTCGCTACACTTGCTCGGTGAGCCAATCGGTCGTCAGCTGGGCGTTGATCGGGTGCGGAGACATCTCGCGAAAGCGCGTGGCGCCCGCGTTGCGTGATGCCGAGGGCGGACGGCTGTATTCGGTGAGTCGCGCGCGCGCCGAGTTGGCCGCGGACTTCGCTCAGGAGTTCGGCGCCGAGAAGCATTTCGCCGACTGGCGCGAGCAGATCGCCGATCCCGACGCGCACGCGGTCTACGTGGCGACGCCGCCCGACGTGCACTGCGAGCAGACCGTCCGGGCCGCCGAGCTAGGCAAGCACGTCTTGTGCGAGAAGCCGATGGCGCTCTCAGCCGCCGAGTGCGACCGGATGATCGAGGCCTGCCGAGCGAACGGCGTCAAGCTGGGCGTCGCCTACTACCGGCGCTTCTATCCGGGCGTGGAGGAGATCAAGCGGCGGATTACAGCCGGCGAAATCGGCCGGGTAATCGTGGCGCAGATCAACGCCTTTGAGCGCTTCGACGCCTCGCCGGGAGAACCGGTCCCCTGGCGGCTGGAAGCGTCGACGGCGGGCGGCGGCCCGATGATGGATTTTGGGTCGCACCGGATCGAGATCTTCGCGAACCTCCTGGGCCGCCTGGAGCTCGAGTTCGCCAAATCGGACCGCGTCCTGTTCGAGCGCGAAGTGGAAGACACGTCGATTGCCGTCTTCCGCGCGGAGTCAGGCGCACGCGCGCAACTGACGGTGACGCACGCCGCGCGCGAGCCGCAAGACACGTTGACCGTCTTCGGCAGCGAAGGCACGCTACGGACCGAGGTCCTCAACAACGGCGACCTGACCCTGATCGCGCCGCGAGGCACGACGGACCTGACTCGTCCCCCGCACGCCAACCTGCATCAGCCGTTGGTCGAGGATTTTCTAGCGACGATCCGAGACGACCGCGAGCCCGGCGTCAGCGGCGCGGACGGCCGCGACGTGCAGCGACTACTCGACGAGATCTACGCACATGGGTTCTCTTCTGAGTAAATTATCGGCCTTCGCCGACCGCAAGCAGCCCGAGTACTTGAGAAATGCTCGCCTCGGGGAGAACCTGGCCTACGACTACTTGAAGAAACGCGGATTTCAGATCGTGGCCACCAACTATCGGGCGCGTGCCGGCCGTGGAGAAGTCGATCTGTTCGGTTATGACGACGGGTATCTGGTCTGCGTCGAAGTGAAGACGAGAAGGAACGCCGACTTTGGGCGCCCCGAAGAGTTCGTGACGCGCGAAAAGCGCCGGCACTTGATCCGGACCGCAGAGGAGTACGCCAAGCGCGTGGGATGGAACCCCGTTCGCATTCGCTACGACATTGTGGGCGTCACGCTGGAGCCCGAAGTCACGATCGACCATTTTCGGAGCGCGTTCGATGGCTGAGCTGCGCAGAGATCTACGCGGCGAAGCGGTGATCGTCTCTCCCGGGCGGGCCCAAAGACCGTACGATTTCCGATCAGCCGAAGAGGATCGCCGAGCGCGCTGTCCGTTCTGTCCGGGCCGCGAGGATCAGACGCCTCCCGAAGTCGACGCCGTGCGCGACAAAGACGGCTGGCGCGTGCGCGTGGTTGCGAACCGCTATCCGGCCTTCCCGCGGACGCCGGAGAAAGAGGGCGATGCGTTCGGCGTGCATGAGGTCATCATCGAAACTCCGGACCACGGCCGGTCTTTAGCGGACTTGGATGCGAGCGAGTTGACGGCCGTCATGGAGACTTGGCGTCGGCGCCTGCTCACGGCTCGCGAGGACGGACAGATCGCGTTC